>Ga0222717_10001391_pt1 | contig 19803 bp, 18 predicted proteins | sample C33_18DmetaG_FD_165053 | JGI IMG/M metagenome (GOLD analysis project Ga0222717, IMG submission 165053) | Estuarine water microbial communities from San Francisco Bay, California, United States - C33_18D | ecosystem: Environmental > Aquatic > Marine > Unclassified | place: USA: California...
GTTTCCATCCCAACGTTTGAAATGGTATTTTGAATATAAAAAGTGGATTCGTATTGTTCCACGCCATGCTTATCAATATTTGGAGTTTCGTTTTTTAAACAAAGAACGTAGAAGACTTCATCCTTAATACTTAAAACCGCCTGGTCCTTTTTGATTAGGCGGTTTTTTTATGTCTATTTTTTTTGAAAAAAATTATTGCTTTATCCTAAAAATCCTCTGTATAAACATTGTGTTTAACTCTTGAAAAATTCAAATCCTACTTTAATATATTTTATATATATTGGTTGACCAATTTGGTAAACCAATTATATGCGCAATATTTTGTCTATCCAGGGACTATCGATACACCTTTCCACGCACAAATAAAATCAACGAAGCCAGAAGTATTTGCTTCTTGGAAAAATAATATCATGCTAGGTCGTTTAGGTCAGCCAGAAGAGGTTGCTTCTGTAGTATCCTTTTTAGCAGGAAATGATGCTGCTTTCATTACTGCAGAGACAATTCAGATTGGTGGTGGACAAGCATTAGGAATTTAATCATTATTAGAAATAAAATAAGACAATGAAAAAAGTAGTCACCTTTGGAGAGATCATGTTACGTTTAGCTCCTGCAGGTTTTTTGCGCTTTTCACAGGCCAACAGTTTCGATGCTATTTATGGTGGTGGAGAATCAAATGTAGCTGTTTCATTAGCAAACTACGGAGTACCTGTAGATTTTGTTACACGATTACCAAAAAATGATATTGGCGAATGTGCCATGATGGAATTGCGTAAACGTGGTGTTGGAGTTGATAAAATTGTATATGGTGGAGATCGTTTGGGTATTTATTTCCTAGAAACTGGTGCCGTATCTAGAGGAAGTAAAGTTGTTTACGATAGAGCACATTCTGCAATTTCTGAAATTAAAACAGGAATGATCGATTGGAAATCCGTTTTCAAAGATGTTGCTTGGTTTCATTGGACCGGTATCACGCCGGCAATTTCTCAAGGAGCTGCTGATGTGTGTTTAGAAGCAGTAAAAGCGGCTAGCGAAATGGGAATAACTATTTCTACCGATTTAAACTATAGAGCAAAGCTTTGGACTTTCTGTGACACGGCTCATCGTGAAAAAATAATGACCGAACTCACCTCCTATTGCGATATTATACTAGGAAATGAAGAAGATGCTGAAAAGCATTTTGGTATTCACCCAGATGGACTTGATGTACATAAACATGGGCATGATGTAAAGGCGGAAGCATTTTTATCTGTTTGTAAGCAAATGATGAAAAAGTTTCCAAGAGCTAAAAAAGTAATCACTACATTAAGAGGATCTATATCGGCATCCCACAATACTTGGGCTGGAGTATTATATGATGGTACAAAAATGTATGAAACGCGTCAATATCAAATTACAGATATTGTAGACAGAGTGGGTGGTGGAGATTCTTTTATGGGGGGATTAATCTATGGATTACTTAAATACCCAGAAGATGACCAAAATGCACTTGATTTTGCAGTTGCAGCTTCTTGCTTGAAACATACCATAAAGGGAGATGCGAACTTAGCAACGGTTGATGAAATAAAAAAATTAATGGGTGGAGACGCTTCAGGGCGTGTCGCACGATAACTATTTTATGGCACAATACACAAGACTAGAAGTAGTAAAACAAATGCAGGACTCTGGAATGGTTCCTCTATTTTATCATCATGATATTGAAGTAGCTAAAGCTGTACTGAAAGCATGTTATGATGGTGGTGCACGATTAATGGAATTTACCAATCGTGGAGACTTTGCAATTGAAATTTTTAATCAATTAATCAAGTATGCCATCAATGAATTACCTGGGATGATTCTTGGAGTAGGTTCCGTTACAGATGCAGGAGCGGCTTCACAATACATGCTCTCTGGAGCTAATTTTGTTGTGACTCCAGTATTTAGAGAAGATATTGCAGTGGTATGTAACCGAAGAAAGGTACTCTGGTCTCCAGGCTGTGGTTCTTTGACAGAAATTGCTCAGGCAGAGGAAATGGGCTGCGAAATTGTTAAGTTATTCCCTGGAAGTACTTATGGACCAGGTTTTGTTAAGGCGATAAAAGGTCCACAACCTTGGACTTCCATAATGCCTACTGGTGGTGTTTCGACAGATAAAGACAACCTAAAAGGGTGGTTTGATGCTGGAGTTACCTGCGTAGGAATGGGATCTCAATTGATCTCTAAAGATATATTAGCTAATAAAGATTACCATGCTTTATCTGCTAATGTTAAGGCTGCTCTGGATATTATCCAACAGCTGAAGTAAATTAAGTTTAGTTTGTTTAGTTAATTTGATTTTAAATGGTGTCTAAAAGATTAGGCACCATTTATCATTATAATAGACATCACCAACATAATGACATTTTCAATAAATGTGGCTTCTGTTATAGGAAGTTTTAAGGCTGTACCCAAACAAGCGCAAGAAATTCTCTTTTTATCCCATAAAGTTTTCGTCACACCAATAGTAGTAATCCCCAAAACAACCAGAGTAACATATAATGCAATTCTTGGTCTAAAGCGCATCAAGAACATCAACCCCAGTGCTGTTTCTATAAATGGATAAACCCATCCGTATAGAGGAATTGTTTTTGCCAAGGGGTCGTACATACTAAAAGAGGGTGGGAAATTTTTCAAGTCTAACATTTTGAAAAAACTAAATACAATAAAAAACAAACCCATAAAATCCAGCATCATTGCTTCTGTATCCCAGTTTTTATAATGCATTACTATTGTTGCTCCAGAAATATAAAATAAAATGAGTAATAAAGGTTGTAACTGCTTTAATTTAGATTGCTCTTCTGCTTTGGGAAGCAAAGAAACCCCTTGCATTGTTCTTTCTGATAAGTTGTATTTCTTTGGCAATGTGTTTTGAAGCACTTCTATCGTTACCCGTTTTTCTAAAGAAAGGGTTACTTCTTGTTTTTCAAGATTCACTTCAACAACGGTTATGGCATCTATTTGACTTAAATGCTGCGCTACAGTTGCTTTACAACCACCACAAGTCATACCTTGAAGGGAATATGTGCTTATCATTTTTAACATTATTTAAAACCCATCACAAAGGTAGGGTAAAAAAATCAGCTAATATTTTTATATTGAAGCATGCAAAAAAAGACCTCCTTTAGTCTTCAAGAAGCGCAAAAAAAACTGGAGCATTATTGTGCTTATCAAGAGCGTTGTCATTGGGAAGTAGAACAGAAACTAAAGCAAATGGGAATGATTCCTTCTGCACAAGAGCTCATAATTACTAAACTCATTGAAGAAAATTATTTAAATGAAAGTCGTTTTGCACAAAGCTTTGCGAGGGGAAAGTTTAGAATCAAAAAATGGGGAAAACAACGAATCGTTCGTGAACTTAAAGTAAAAAAAATATCCGACTACAATATTAAGTTGGCATTGAAAGAAATTTCAGACTCGGACTACCAATCTACATTTTTTAGTTTATTTGAAAAACGAAAAGGAGCCGTTAGCCATTATTCAAAAACCATTCAGAAAAAAAAGATTTTAGATTTTATGGTGTACAGAGGTTGGGAAACTCACCTCGTCTATACTGCTTTAAATGAAGCTTTCTAAAACTGATATTCTAGAGAAAATAATACATTCCTCCCAGGCATTAGAACTAAATTGGTTTCGCTGTAGTCCTCATTTAAAAGGTTATTTATCGATGCGGTTAATTGAAAAGCATCGAAACTCCACTGTACATTTGTGTCTAAAACTCTATAGCCACCAACAGTAGGGCGTTTGGCATATTTAAAGCCTGTAAACCACTGCATTTTATTTGTTAGTTGCGCTCTATAACTGAAAGTGAAATGATGCTGAAATGAATTGATGCTGTAGCGTGAAAAATTGACTTGCGTTTCTTTTAAGTCATCTGTTAAATAGGTATAACCCCACTTTAAAACCTGGGGTTGTTTCCCAATTGTGAAGGGATATTGCAATTCCATTTCAACGCCTTTGGTGTTTACGCTTCTAATATTTGTTGCCTCCCACAAATCCTCCGCTGTGGCTTTTACATAATCAATTAAATTCTCTGCTTGACGATCAAAATAAGCTACATAAAAAGTAAGTGCTTGTGAAGTAAAACGAAGTCCTAGTTCTTTGGCAAGTGCCTCTTCAGGTTTTAAGTTAGAATTACCTATTGTAGTTCTGTCGGTATAGAACAAGTCGGTATAGGTCGGAATACGATAGGTGTACCCTAGGTTCCCATAAAGCCGCCACTGTGAATCAAGTTGAAAACCAACGTCAATACCAGGGTAAGCAAAATTCCCAAAATCAGAATACATATTTACTGCAACTCCAGGGGTCAAATCCAATTTGTGATCCCAAAAAGTAAAGCGCTGTTCAAGAAAAAAAGTGGTCAATTGTCGGGAACGATTTCCCAAATTATTACTTGCAATAGAAACCCTAGAAAAATCTAAACCGATTCCGGTAGTTCCCCATTTTGAGACTAAACTAATATCTAAAGCAGCACCTACTTTGTGGGTAATATGCCAATTTTCATAAATTTCAGGATTGGATCTTATGTATACATAATGATCCTGACCTCTTCTCCAATAGACTTTGGGTTTAAAAATCCAATTCCCCTTTTGTGCTTTTGTTTGTAATGCAAACAAACTGGCTTCCGTTTCCTCGTATTGGTCTTTCGCCTCAGGAGAAGCATAAAATCCATTAGCTCCAAATTTTCTTCCATTGAAACTGGCTAATAGATCTATGGGGAGTTTTTTATCGGTAAAAAGACCCGCTTTTAAAAATACATTATTGTTATTAAAGTCGGTGTTGTACCGATATCCATCAGCCGAATTACGTGAAAAATGAGCGAGTAAGTTCCCTTTTTCAGTGGTGGTTCTGTAATTTACTCCCCCATGGATTTGTCCATAAGAGCCTCCTCTTAGTTGAGCAGAACCCCCACTTGAAAATTCTTTTTTAGTCACAATATTTATCGCGCCTGTAAAAGCATTTTGGCCAAAAACACGTGCTGCTGGACCTTTAACAATTTCAATTCGTTCAATCACTTCAATAGGAGGAAGAAAGTTCAGGGTGTGATGACCAGTTTGCGCGTCGTCCAATTTAATTCCATCAATCAACAAGAGGGTTTGATCAAACCCGCCTCCTCTGATATAAAGATCGGCTTGCATTCCAGCGATCCCTCGTTGACGAATATCAATTCCTGCAATTTGCTGCAAAGCAGTTACCACCGTCAACGCACCACTAGTTTCTAGTTCTTGTGCAGAAATTAAATGCAGCGTTCTTGAATTTTCTGAAAAATCAACATCAATTCTTGAAGAAGAAACAACAACCTCTTTCAAACGTTGTTGCAACGCTATACTGTCTTGTTGTGCTTGTAGTCTAATAAGAAAAAACAGTGAAACTACTAGCCACTTTAAGGAAATGGTTTTCATCTAGTAAAATTTAGAAAAGATTTAAGTTTATCAGTCTGTCAACAAAATAACTTTGTTCTCACGCATTTCTAAAGCACCCGATTGGATTTCAAAAAATGTGTTGGTCCCTTCTTGGGAAAAAAGCCCCTTGTTGATATCGTCTAGTTTGATGTTCCCTTGAATTTTCACCTGCCCTTTCGATAAGGTAGATACAATAGGCGCATGATTATTCAATACTTGGAAAGAGCCTGAAGCTCCTGGGACTGTCAAACTTTCTACTTCGCCACTAAATAATTTGGCTTCGGGAGATACAATTTCTAGATGCATAATATTATACTTCTGCTAACATTTTTTCACCAGCTTCTATTGCCTCTTCGATGGTTCCCTTTAAGTTGAATGCTGATTCTGGAAGGTGATCTAACTCTCCATCCATAATCATATTAAATCCTTTAATAGTCTCTTTAATATCAACCAAAACACCTGGAATCCCAGTAAACTGCTCCGCAACGTGGAACGGTTGTGAAAGGAAACGCTGAACACGTCTAGCTCTAGAAACGGCTTGTTTGTCTTCTTCTGACAATTCGTCCATCCCTAAGATGGCTATAATGTCTTGTAATTCTTTATAACGTTGTAATAACTCTTTTACGTTTTGAGCGCATTTATAATGCTCTTCTCCTAAAATTTCAGCCGTTAGGATTCGTGAAGTAGAATCCAAAGGATCTACTGCAGGATAGATTCCAAGCTCTGCAATTTTACGAGACAATACTGTCGTAGCATCTAAGTGTGCAAAAGTTGTTGCGGGTGCAGGATCGGTAAGGTCATCTGCAGGTACATATACTGCCTGAACTGAGGTGATCGATCCTTTTTTGGTTGAAGTAATACGCTCTTGCATCGCACCCATTTCTGTAGCAAGCGTCGGTTGGTAACCCACAGCTGAAGGCATACGTCCTAATAAGGCCGACACCTCAGAACCTGCTTGAGTGAATCTGAAAATATTGTCAACGAAGAATAGTACATCTTTTCCTTGGCCATCTCCAGCTCCATCTCTAAAATATTCTGCAATAGTCAATCCAGATAAGGCAACACGTGCACGTGCTCCGGGAGGTTCGTTCATTTGTCCGAATACGAAAGTTGCTTTGGATTCTTTCATGGCCGCTTTGTCCACCTTGGTAAGATCCCATCCTCCTTCTTCCATGGAGTGCATAAAGTCATCTCCATATTTTATGATTCCAGACTCAAGCATTTCACGAAGCAAATCATTTCCTTCACGAGTACGCTCTCCAACTCCTGCAAATACAGAAAGTCCACCATGTCCTTTTGCAATATTGTTAATCAATTCTTGAATCAAAACTGTTTTCCCTACCCCAGCTCCTCCAAAGAGACCAATTTTTCCTCCTTTGGCATAAGGCTCAATTAAGTCAATTACTTTGATCCCTGTAAAAAGAACTTCAGTAGAAGTAGAAAGATCTTCAAATGCAGGGGCATCTCTGTGGATAGGCAAACCCTTATCATTTTCTTTAGGAAGGTCTTCCATTCCATCAATTGCATCACCAATTACATTAAACAAACGACCGTAAACGTTTTCTCCAATGGGCATTTGTATCGGGCTACCTGTTGCTTTCACTTCAGTCCCTCTACTTAAACCATCCGTAGAATCCATTGAGATGGTACGAACAGTTTCCTCTCCAATATGAGATTGAACTTCTAAAATTAATTTAGAACCATCTGCGTTTATAATTTCTAAAGCATCGTAAATTCGAGGAAGTGTATTGTTTTCACCTCCAAAATCAACATCTACAACGGGACCAATTATCTGAGAAACTTTACCTGTATTTTGTGCCATTTTAATCTGCGTTAGCGTTTGTTTTTTATTCTTTATTTCAAGCTGCAAATATATGGGGTTCATCCTAAATAGAGAACCCTTTTAAGGGCTTTTTTTAAAGAAATTTAATTTTTCAAAACCCCTTGAGAATCGCCAATTGATCTGAATGATAATGGTAATCTCCAAAAAGCTGCTGAACCACTCTTGCTCGCTTTAAATAAAAACCAATATTGGCATCGTCAGTTACACCAATACCCCCATGCATTTGAATCGCTTCATTAGTGATTTGTTTTACTGTTTTTCCGAGTTTAGCTTTTGCTAAGTGTGCATATCGCATTGCATTTTTATCCTTTTCATCGATTGCCTTTAGTGCCTTAAGGACTATAGATTTACATAATTCTAATTCAGAAAATAAGATCGCTGCTCGATGTTGTAAGGCTTGATAGGTTCCGATAACAACTCCAAACTGGCTGCGCTCTTTGAGGTATTGAATTGTACTATCAAAAGCTTGTTGCCCTATGCCCAGTAATTCTGATGCCAAACCTGAATAAGCAATTGCCATAAGCTGATCAAGCATAGACTTACCCTCTTGCTGTAGATTTAGCTTATTTTCAGCACTCACTTTAACTGCATCAAAAGTAATGTCAGCATAAGTTCCCGCATCCATAAGGATACTATCAGAAATTGAAATTCCTTCTGATTGTTTGTCGACCAAAAATAAGCTGAACTCAGATGCTGTTGCTGCAAGAACAACAAAATGACTGGCTGTAGTGCCATCAATTACCATTGTTTTAGCTCCATAAAGAATATAATCTTTCCCTTCCAACACTGCTTGGGTTTCAAAAGAATTTATTTGATGGTGTTTGCCTTCCTGAAGCGCCAAAGTGAGTTGAATAGATCCTTCCATCACTCCCGGAAAAAATTTAGCTTTTAAGGCATCATTATCTGATAATTTAAGTGCTGAAGTACCCAAGAGAACAGAGGACAGCAAAGGGGATTTTGATAAATGTTTCCCTGTTTCTTCTAAAATTTGTCCTAGACCCACAAATCCAAAATCGAGTCCACCATAACGTTCAGGCACTGTCAGGGCTGTCCATCCCATAGCAATCATCTCTTCCCACAAATTAGGGTCAAAAGTCTTATATCCTTCATCACGTAGCGCTCGCATTGCACTGACTGGAGCTTTAGCGGCAAGGAATTCTGCGGCTGCACCTCTAAGCATTTTTTGTTCTTCTGTAATTATTAAAGCCATGATAATTTTATTTAGTGGGCAAACCCAAAATAAGTTTTGAAATGATATTCAATTGAATTTCTGAGGTCCCTCCTTCAATGGAGTTTCCTTTTGAGCGACAAAATTTTCGGGCTAAGTCTCCATCTGATTTTTTATTTTCTTCCCAAATGAGTGCTTCAGTTCCTCTCAAAGCCATTAACAATTCTTGTCGGGCAATGTTGAGTTCGGTTCCATAAAACTTAAAAAAGGAGGATAAAGCTCCTGAATTATTTCCTGTTTTTGCTTCATCCGTAATCCGTTGAATCGTTAAATCAAAAATCTCTTCATCCATTTCAAAATCGGAAATTTGACCTCGTAACACCCCGTCTGCAATACTTCCCTGGGCATTGATTGGCAAATTCTCAATTGCGACTTGATGAACTTCTTTTCTGACATCTGTTTCCCCGATTCCTCCAATCATTTGACGCTCATGGGTCAATAAAAATTTAGCAATATTCCACCCCTCGTTTAGGGTGCCAATTAGATTTTCTTTTGGCACCTTTACCCCATCAAAAAAGGTTTCACAAAAAGGAGATTTTCCACTTATTAGCTTGATGGGTCTTGTACTCACTCCTTCTGTTGCCATATCGATAAGAACAAAACTAATTCCGGTATGTTTTGAGGCCTCAAAATCGGTACGTACCAGGCAAAAAATCCAATCCGCTTTATCGGCATAGGACGTCCAAACCTTTGAGCCTGTAATTTCAAAATGATCCCCCTTATCTATCGCTTTGGTTTGTAAACTCGCCAAATCACTCCCTGCGTTGGGTTCGCTATAGCCCTGACACCACCAGATTTTACCCTCTACAATTTGAGGTAAATAATGCAATTTTTGCTCTTCGGCAGCAAACTTCAACAATGCGGGACCTAACATGGAAATCCCAAAGCTATAAAGGGGTTTTCTACACCCCAAACGGGTCATCTCTTGAGTCAAAATATTATTTTCTTCAGGAGTTAATCCTCCTCCTCCGTATTTTTTGTCCCAATACGGAACAACCCAACGTTTTTCTAACATTTTTTCAAACCACACTTTTTGGTCTTCGGTATGAAAAACAGCATTTCGTCCTCCCCAATAAACATCAAAGGGATCTTTAACGGGCTGACACATACTTTTTGGACAATTCGCTTCAAGCCAAATTCTTGTTGCTGTCCTAAAATCATCTAATTCTTTCATCTAAAATTTTAAAATAAGTTTTCTATTTGATTTTTTTGAAGGGCTTGTAATGCCATTTTACTATAAAAGTGAACGGCTTGGTCTAAGTTTTTAAATCGAATGTCCTTAGTAAAACCATTTTTGTATCTGTGGAAAATTTGTTGAATGATAACAGCAACTTTAAATAGTCCAAAAACATAATAAAAAGTAATATTATCCATTTCCAGATGACTTAATTGAGCATATTTTTCAACGATTTCACTGCGTGTTAAATTCCCTTTTTCCAGGCTAATGTTCAGGTTATTTTTTTTCATGAAATCAGGGTCTGACTCCTGTATCCAGTAGGCCAAAGTAGTCCCTAAATCCATTAACGGATCGCCAAGCGTTGCCATCTCCCAGTCTAGTATTGCGATAACACTCAATTTATTGTCTTGAGAAAACATGAGGTTGTCATACTTAAAATCATTATGGATGAAAGCAGTATGATTTTGCTCAGGAATATTATTATTGAGCCAAGTATATACTTTTTCTATGGCTTCAAGCTCAGCCGTTTTAGCATGGACATATCGTTTAGTCCACCCCATAACTTGACGTTGAACATAACCCTCAGGGCGCCCTAAATCTTCCAATCCAGCAGCACGATAGTCTAAGGCATGAATTTCCGCTAAAGTACCTACAAATTCATTGGATACTTTGTGCATCTGAAGGGGTGAAGGAAGTTGTTCTTTTAAGGTATGTCCTCTAAAAATAACACCTTGCTTTCGCTCCATGATATAAAAAGGAGCGCCTATGATTTCTTTGTCTTGACAATACAGATAAGGCTTGGGAGTTTTTTTATAAATGGGATAGAGGCCAGAAAGTATTTTAAACTCTCGCCCCATATCGTGTCCGGATTTAATATTTGCTCCATGCGGCGGACGTCTAAGTACAAACTCTTGACTACCAAAACGCAACAAATACGTTAAATTAGAGTAGCCCGAAGGAAACTGAAACACTTGTAAATTGCCATCAGGAAGCTCCATTTCATTTCGTAGATAGTGTTCTAAAGCGACACTTTCCAAAGATTGTCCGGCTTTAATTTCACTCGCTTGATCCCGTAGTAATTTCATTTTATATTCAAATAAATATTATTTTTATATATATCATAAAGTGCATTTTAAAACTATAAATATCAACTAAAACTTTAATAATTACGCTTCCTTTTTAGCACTATACTTTTTTAGAATACTCCTTGCCAATCGACTTTTATGCACCTCGTCTGCTCCATCATAAATTCTTGCTGCACGTTCATGACGATAATAAGTAGATAATATGGTGTCATCGGTCACGCCTTTGGCTCCATGCACTTGAATCGCATAATCCACTACTTTCTGGAGTACTTGAGCGCAATAAAATTTAATAATTGAGATTTCAGATCTGGTTTTATACGCTCCTTGGGTATCAATTTTGTGGGCTGCATCTTGTACGAGCAATCGAGCCGCATTTATTTCAGCTCTACATTCTGAAATCCAGTTTTGTATTGTTTGCTTTTCACCCAATACAACCCCTTCAGAAATTTCTCTAGAAACAGCTCTTTCGCACATTAAATCAAAAGCACGTTCACACATTCCTATCCATCTCATGCAATGATGAATGCGTCCAGGTCCCAATCTTTTTTGAGCAATGGAAAATCCATCTCCATCTGCCCCCAGCACATTCGACTCAGGCACTTTAACATCGTGAAATTTGATTTCAGCATGGCTTTCCCAACCGCCACCAGAATGTCCCATGATGGATATATTCCGAATGAACTCTATGCCTTCAGTAGCAACCGGCACAATCAGCTGACTTGCTTTTTTGTGTGGATTTTCAACCTCTGGTTGAGTCACTAACATGACAATTGCGAAGCTGGCTCCATCAAAACTTGAAGTAAACCATTTGTGTCCATTGATTCTATAATTACCCTTTTCTTTTGTTGCAACAGTTCCCATTTGAACAGGGTTTGATCCAGCAAAATCAGGCTCGGTCATTGCAAAACAACTTCTAATTTCTCCATTTAAAAGGGGGGTTAAATACGTTTCTTTTTGTTGATCAGTCCCAAACTCAATTAAAATTTCCATATTCCCTGCATCAGGAGCTTGACAGTTAAAACAATAATGTCCATAAGGACTTTTGCCTAAGACTTCACTCACCTCGCCATGTTGTGCATTGGTCAATCCAAGGCCTCCATATTCTATGGGTATTTGAGGAAGCCACAAGCCTTGCGCTTTAACTTTGTCTCTAAGTGCATTCAACTTGGGGAGTTTTTCTTCCCAGGAGGCATTTAAAATCCAAGGTTCCATGGTCAATAACTCCTCGTTTACGAAGACAATTATTTTTTCTTTTATTTCTTCAAATCCCATATCATTCTTTATTTACCTAAAAAATTAGGTGTTCTTTTTTCTAAAAAGGCAGCAACGCCCTCCTTTAAATCGTGACTTTTAAAGGCAGCAACTTGTTGTTCTGCTTCAAAGGAAATGGCATCGTTTAAGCTATGATTCATTGCAAAAAACATATCTTCTTTGGCAATTCCAATCGCCAGTGTTGGTCGTTGAGCTAGGGCTTCAGCCCATTGTTGTGCATTAGTTAACAGTTCATCTTGAGGAACCAATCTATTTGAAAGTCCTAAAGTCAAACATTCCGAACCACTTACTTTAGTTCCACTGGTTGCAATCTCTAGTGCTCGACTGTAACCTACTTGTCTTGCGAGTAACCAACTGGCGCCTCCATCGGGTCCTAAGCCTATGTTTACAAAGGCGTATAAAATTCCGCTTTCATTACTCATTACTCGAAAATCACATGCTAAAGCAAACGCTGCTCCTACTCCAGCAGCAGTACCATTTATGGCACCTATAATGGGCTTTTTTAAACTGAAAAATTGATTCATCAATGGTTGATATTGATCAATAATATATTGACTCCGTTCTTCAGCAGTGGTGTTTTCAGCAAACACCGACAAGTCGGCACCGGCACAAAAACCTCTACCTGCTCCTGTGATTACAACGGCTCGTATCAGGTCGTCTTGTTCACATTTTTTTAGAGAATCTGAAATTCCATCTACTAAATCTTGATTCACCGCATTGTAGCGATCCGGTCGGTTTAAGGTAATGGTAGCTACTCCTTTATTGACTTCAAATAGTACTGCTTTTTTCATAGTGCGTTAATGATAAGCTAAAGCCAAGAACTCCGCAATACAAGCCGGCTTTTCCTGTCCCTCTAGTTCAATGGTTACATTTAATTTATATTTCGCTCCTTTAGGAATCCTTTTAAAATCGGCTAAAACTACGCGCCCTCTAAAATTTGTTCCAACGGGGGTCGCATTGGGAAAACGAACTTTGTCTAAACCATAGTTGATTGTCATGGAGACTTGACCCACTTCATAGACTTCAAACATAATTTTAGAACACAAAGAGAGCATTAAGAATCCGTGTGCAATCGGCTGTTGATAAGGAGACTCTTTGGCGCAGCGCTCTGCATCAATATGAATCCATTGTTCATCTTCAGTTACCTTGGCAAAGGTATTAATCCTGTCTTGATCCATTTGAGTCCAAGCTGTTAATCCCAATTCTGTCCCAAGTGCAACTTCCATTTCATCTAGATTTTTAAAATTACGCCTGTACGCTTCTTGTGTTTTTCCTGATTCCATTTTCCTTTTTATTAAACAATCATATGACCGCCGTCTACTGTATATATTCCTCCTGTTGAATAACTTCCTGCATTTGAAGCAAGATAGACGGCTAAGCCTGTAAGCTCTTGAGGTTGCGCCATTCGACCCGCAGGGAGGTCTTTTACAACTTGCTGCATTACCGCTTCATTTTTCCATAGGGCAGCGCTGAATTTAGTTTGAATTAAACCTGGACAAATTGCATTGGATCGAATTCCATATTTACCCCATTCTTTTGCTTGTACTTGTGACAACATGATGAGTGCTGCTTTTGTGATACCATAAACCCCTAAACCAAAACTTGGTTTCAATCCTTCTACAGAGGCAATATTAATTATTGAACCCGATTTTGATTTCTTTAAGGCACTAAAACAAAGGTTACTCAAATCAAAAGCGGCTTTCAAATTGACATTCATCATCTTGTCATAAACGGCTTCTGACATGGATTCCAAGCCTTCAAAAACTGGGTTTATAGCTGCATTATTGACCAAAATATCGATGCCGCCAAAGGTTTCAATTGTTTTCTGAACTAACTTTTTTCGCTGTTCGGAATTGCCTACATGACAGGCCTGCGCCATTGCGGTATATCCTTTTGCCTTAAATTCTGTTACAATTTCATCTACGGCTTCTTGAGATCGACTGCTAACTACTACCTTGGCACCATATTCAGCTAATGCGCTCGCTATGGCGAACCCAATTCCCTTACTAGAACCCGTTACTAGGGCAACTTTTCCATCAAGGTCAAAAAGTTTTTTTGTTGATTTCATCTCACATGGGCATTGCACCCCCATTTGCATGAAGCGTAATTCCAGAAATAAAGCCTGCTTCCTTAGAAGCAAGAAAAAGATAGGCAAATGCCATATCTTCTACCGTTCCTATCCGACCCACTGGAATCTGGCCAATCCCAGCTTGTATAACTTCCTCAGGCATAGAATCCGTCATCTCAGTTTTAATAAACCCAGGGGCAACTGCGTTGACAGTTACTCCAAAGCGTCCAGTCTCTTTGCATAAAGCACGTGTAAAGCCGGCTACTGCCGCTTTAGTGGCTGCATAATTCACTTGACCAAAAGCGCCTGCAAATCCATTGATGGAGGAAGCAGAAACTATACGCCCGTAGCCAGCTTGTTTCATATGGGGTAAAACTGCCTTGGCAGTGGTGTATAGAGAGTTTAAATTTACATTAATCACAGTATCCCATTCAGCTTGTTCCATTTTCATGAAAGAGCGATCTCGAATCACACCCGCATTGTTAATCAGAATATCAATTTTACCGTGATTGGCTATAATTTCGTTTACTGCTGATTCTACTGAATCTTTAGAGGTTACATCAACTTTCTGAAAAAAGATGGCCCCTCTCGACTTTGATATTCTCTCGGCAGTGTTGACCCCTGCATCTAAAACATCCCAAAGGGCAACGGTAGCTCCAGCCTTACAAAAAACTTCACAAATACTTTCGCCAATTCCACGAGCTCCTCCCGTTACGATGGCAATTTGTCCTTTTAAATTTATCATCTATAGAATTTAAATTTTTTACTGAATTGATTTCATTGACAATCCAAAATAATCAATGTACTTAAAGATAACATTATATATAAGTTCCTAAGGCGGAAATAAGTTTCTTTTTTTTAATTAAAAAATCCAGCAAACCAGGATTTATCTTTACAAACCTTCCTTATTCAAAACAAAAAAAGGGGCTAAATGCCCCTTTTTGGATATTAAAAACATGTTAAGGATTGAACGTCCACCCAACAAAATAAGTAGATCCAATAGTCCCCGTTCCAGGTCCTGATACATATTCTACACCTGTTAAATTAGCTGCACCTATTTTAAAGGTGGATTTAGAGGTTGTATATTGTATTTGAGTATCAATAATATTTCGTGAAGGAATCATCGCGTCTGCAAAGGAAGCCTCCCAGAGATAAGCATCATTATATCTCCAGTTAATACCATAACCAAACTTCCCTATCACATTTTCTTTTGCTAATGAAGCTTTGAATCTGTTTTTTGCCGTATTGAAACCTGCTTCAAAGTCTGGATATTGATCTTGATCAAAATCAAAGTCTGAGTAGGTATAACTAATTCCAAAATCAGCTCCAGCAATTTTAGTGTCAAGGCCAATATTAAATCCTTTCGAAGTTACTATTGCTTCCGAATTTGCAGTAATTGAAAAGACAGTAAAATCACTATTAGCTATTGCTGCAATACTTGCGGGCACCGGAGTTGGAGATCCTAAGATAGCCCCAGGAATTTGTTCGGTAAAAGAAGTGTCACCATAATTAGGTGCAATTACATTGTTGGCAGCAATAAAGTTTTTGTATTCATTAACGTAAAAACTTACATCTAAAAATATAGCGCCGCCCAAAAGTCCTCGATAACCAAACTCATAGGAAACGATTTCTTCAGGTTCGATATCTTTTACTACTGCTTTTTTCAAATCAGCAGGGTTTTGCGAAACCGAAAAAGCCTGAACAGACTGAAGTGTAAATGAATTGTCTCTCGCATCAAGTCCAGAGAGCGTTGTTGGAATTGCAATTCCAGCAGCAATAAGAGCCACTTCAGGAATTGCAGAGAAATTATTATTTCTTGGTGTAGATGTAAATCTTCCGTAATTATCAGGTGCTGCACCTAACAACGTACCAATTGGAGTTTCTAAACCAATGTATTGGTTCTGAGTTGTTGGATAACGGAATCCCGTTTGAAAGGAAGCTCTGAAATTGTGTTTTCTCCCTTCATCAGGTGTCAAGACAAGCGAAAGACGGGGTGAGAAATTTCCATTGAAATTTTGAGCACCATCATATCTTAGAGACCCAGTAAATTTCAATTTATCCTGAAAAAGTTGTTTTTGTAACTGAGTGTAAACTCCATATTCAGAATAGTTTATCGCTCCTGACCGATCCGTAAAAATACTTCCCTCAGAATTTAAGCTGTATTGTCTGTAAGACGCTCCTACTTGAATGTCAGCAAAAGAGATTAAATTCTTAAAATTATAATTTCCATCTAAGTGATACAATTTAGTATTGTCAGTAAATTTTGAACCTGTATACAAAGGCGTGGTAATTACCTTGTCAAATAAGGTTTGGAATCCTGCTGTTCCAGGCTGAGGCAAAATAGCATTCGCCGCTTGACGCGCTGCTGAATGAGACGGGCTTCCCGTTAATACAGAATTAATAAATGTTCCTGCATAAGTAGTGAACCAATCCGTTGCATTAGCTGCGTTGATCATTATTCCAGTATTCACCATATCATAAGCGTCTCCAGAATCTTCAATTGTAGTGTACCCTCTAATAAAAAAGTTATCTCCTTTAAGTTCAAGTTTATGTTGTTGCATCATGAAGTTTTTCAATACATATCGACTTGCTCCTTGATAAATCGAGTTTCCTCCACCAATTTTAGACGTCCAAATAAATTCCGTGTTGTCATTAAAAGGTCTAAAATGTAATGAGACATCTACTTTTGTGCTGGTAGCATCGCCATTATAAAGATCCATTTCACTGTAACCATCCATACCGATAACAGCAGCGGTTCCGCTAAATGCTTCTTGAATTTGTTGGGTTACAGCACTTTCAGGGACAAGACTAGCTGGGATCCCTAGCGAAGCAGCAATTGCGCCTTGTACAGCACCACGTGCTATTGGATTAACAGAGGCTATATCGCCAAAAGGCATAAAATTTGTAACTTCATCACCATAAAGGTTTAATCCATTAAAAGAAACATCAGCACCATTTCTGGTTTTGATTATATCGGACATCCCTGAAGATGTATTTTCAGTATACTGTTTTTCATCAGTTGCTGCCCATTCTTTACCTTGATAATGGGAAACATTAATTTTTGCTGCGAATTTATCGCTAAACTTTTTGGCGGCACGAATCGCGAAATCATAGTATTGATTATCCCCGTTATTCGACGATGAATTTATTCCTGTTTTAGCGTAAACATTTACTCCCTCATAGTCAAAAGGATTTTTACTTCGCATAAAAAGTATACCATTAAACGCATTAGCTCCATATAATGCAGAAGAGGCTCCTGGTAATAATTCTACAGAGGCAACATCAAGTTCATTAAGTCCTAAAAGATTTCCAACAGAAAAATTTAATCCTGGAGCCGCATTGTCCATTCCATCAACTAATTGAAGAAAACGCGTGTTTGCAAAAGAAGCAAAACCTCGTGTGTTTACTGAAGGGAAACCAATAGCAGAATAATTAACGTCTACCCCTTTTAAATTCTCCAAAGAATTATAAAAATCAGGGGAAGAACTTCTCCTAATTTGCTGAATCCCAATTCTCTCGATTGAAACGGGCGATTCTGCAATGCGTTCTGGGGTTCTAGAGGCGGCAATAACAATTTCCTCCAGTTGGGTTAAAGTTTCCTGCATTTGTATGGTGACGTTAGAATCTCCATCCTTGAAAACCACTTGTTGAGCTTCAAATCCAATAGAGGAAATCTCAACTGTAACCGGTAAAGAACCGTTAATTGTAAGTGTAAAATTTCCGTCAAAATCAGTAACCGTTCCTTCATTTTCCCCCAAGAGAATATTCACTCCGGGAATAGCTTGGTCATTCTGATCAACTATTTTTCCTGATATTGTATTTTGAGCGGTTACAACCGTAATACTCATCAACAAAGCAGTAAATAATAATGATTTTAAATTTTTCATGTTAAACATATTTAGTGATAATTTTTATTAAAGATAGTTAAATTTAAAGTTCCTTTACTTTTTTGATAATTTTTCAGCCAGAAAAATGAGAATTCCCTTAAAACCCCTTTTCACAAATTCTCATAAAAAGTATTCATTTTAGTATATTCGATGAATTTTATTACACTTTGAAACCAATTTTCTACTTTTTAGTCAAACATCTTTTACGATATTACAATTGGATTTATTTTCGATCTATTTCCGTTCATGGCAAAGAAAATCTTCCCAAAGATGGAGGTGTTTTATTTTCGCCCAACCATCAGGGGGCCTTTCTTGATCCTCTTTTGATTAATTCGATGACGCCAAGAAGAATGACTTCTTTAACTCGTAGTGATGTTTTTGGAGGTCCATTGCAATGGTTTTTAGACGCCTTCCAAATGCTTCCTGTTTATCGAATTAGAAATGGATACAGCAATCTCAAAAAGAATGATTTGACCTTTGCTAAATGCTATGAAATATTAGGAAACGGGAAGTTCTTATTGATGTTTTCTGAAGGCGGGCATCACAATGAGTATTTTTTACAAAATTTATCTAAGGGGAGTAGTCGGCTTGCCTTTCAAGCCTATAAAGAAAATCTTGGAAAAAAAATATACTTACAGCCCATGGGTATCAATTATGGACATCATCAACAACCGCGATGTAGTCTACATTTGGTCTATGGAAAACCGATAGAAGTGGGAGGTTTTATCTCAGAAGACATCACCGACGCAGAAAATATCAATAACCTCAAAGAGGAACTGCAAGCCCGAATGAAAGACTGTTTATGGTTGCCAGAAAATACTGAACAATATCTGGAAAAGAAAAAAAGAATCAATCGTATCACTACCCAAATGGAGTTTGATCAACTTAAATACGCGCTGGAAAATTCATTTAATAAACTCCCTTTAGCCAAGCCTCCTTCTTCAACAATTCGTTTTATTGCTTTTATCTTGAGTCTTCCTAACCTTATCCCCTTGCTAATTTCCAGAAAAATCATAGGTCAATTTAAAGACATTGTTTTTGTAAGTTCTATGAAATATGCCTTGGGTGTTTTCTTCTTTCCCATATGGTGGCTACTCAGTGCTGTAGGTATCGCTTACGCATTTGGCAACTCAGTGATGGTGTTCTATTTACAAATCTGTATTCTCTCCATTTTCATCAGACAACGTATTTTACTATCATAAATATTTTTTTAATAGTTTTTTATTATAATATAATCAGTTAAAGAATCGTAATTGTGATTAATTTATAATATTATTATTTTAAACTGTTAAATTATATTTATTGATAAATTTTATCTATTATTTAAAAGTCTTCAGAGTATTTGTACCTTAGCTTTATGAATGATGTAATAATAATAGGAGGCGGACCCATTGGCATTGCTTGTGGTATCGAGGCTGAAAAGAGAGGCTTGAATTATGTAATTTTTGACAAAGGTGCCCTGGTGAATTCCCTTTATAACTACCCCTTAAACATGACGTTCTTTTCCACTTCTGACAAACTTGAGATCGGAAATATTCCCTTTATTTCTCAAAACCCAAAGCCCACAAGATCAGAAGCATTAGAATATTACAGAAGAGTAAGCGCTCATTGGAAACTAAACTTGCAATTGTATGAAGAAATCCAAACGATTACTCAAATGAATGCCCTCTTTCAACTAACAACTTCAAAAAACACCTACACTTCGCAAAATATCGTCGTGGCAACAGGATTCTATGATCGTCCTTTTTTACTTGGTGTCCCAGGAGAAGATTTGCAGAAAGTAAAACATTATTATACAGAACCACATCCTTATTTTGGCATGGATATCG
>Ga0222717_10001392_pt1 | contig 19801 bp, 42 predicted proteins | sample C33_18DmetaG_FD_165053 | JGI IMG/M metagenome (GOLD analysis project Ga0222717, IMG submission 165053) | Estuarine water microbial communities from San Francisco Bay, California, United States - C33_18D | ecosystem: Environmental > Aquatic > Marine > Unclassified | place: USA: California...
TATGTCGTTCACGAAAATCAGTCTTCGCAGTCTCTTTATTCTCAGAATAAATAACATATTCATACTCTTCATCCTCTACCCTAGTAGAGCATACGTACCAGGTCATCATATTACTTCTCCGATGATTTCGGCTTTACCTCCCACTCGATCTATTACATCTTGAGGACGCTCGGTCGTTACAACCATACCCCAACCACAATTAAACATAGAACGCATTTCTACTTCGCTCATCTTTAATTGTTTCGCAAGGTATGCCCACCAAGGATCCAGTTCACAAGTTAGTCTAAACGACTGTCTACTACGAAGTATACGAGAGATATTGCGAGTTAGACCTCCGCCTGTAATATGTGCACAGCCGTGGATAATATCTTTTATTGCAAGTATGTCTTTCGTATATATTCGAGTAGGAGTAATAAACTCACGGGAATAGCTTTTAAAAGTAAGAGGGTTTAACCTCTCGCTCAAAGTGGTAAGTCCGTTTGAGTGTACTCCGCTAGAGGGTAATCCCACTAGAAAAGTGCCGTTCATAGCCGCTTCACGGTTAAAAGGAAACTTACGTTCCCCAATAGCCCAGCCAGCTATATCAAAATCTTTGTACTCTTTAAACATTCCGTGCATCTGGGCAGTTTCACCGCCAACTAGGCGAGCCTTGTAACTAATCTCTTCTAGTCCATCTTCAATGCCTCCGATAATCTGTTTACTCTTCTCGAGGTCAAAGTCATCGCAAGCATAGTAGTCCATAAAGGTTTCAGTGGTTGCTCCCATGCACAGTAAATCGTTCTCACACATTGCAACAAGATCAATACCTATAGTATCATAGGCTTTCAAATCTTCTGCAAGCATTACTTTTGTACCAACTCCATCACAAGTTGAAACAAAATACTTCCCTGCCATACGCACTACAGCTCCAAACTCACTAAAGCCTAAGTACTTTCCAAACTCGTCTGCGTCTTTCTGTTGCTTTGATAAGCTCATACTACCCCTCTGTAAATATTTTAGTTAGATTTTCGTAACCACCTATGTGGTCTCCATTAAAGTAAATTTGAGGCACAGTTTTAGCATAGGGAAAGTGAGAAGTAAAATCTTCAACCTCATAATCTACTCCTAGTTTTAGTACTATATACTCTACGCCTTTTTCTTTACACAGTGCTTCGGCCATATCGCACCAAACACAACTATTTTTACCATAAATTGTTGCCTTATTCATAGTACTGGTACTCCTCGTTGCTCCCACGTAAGTGGTTGAAACTCTTTTTTCCTTTCTTCTATTAGAGAGCGCAGTTCTACATTCTCAGCTTTGAGACGCTCAATCTCTGCCTGCATCTCATCTATTTGTTTTAATAAAGATTCTTCCCATGTCATTATACTACTCCTGTTTTTATATAGTATTGTTCTTTATAAGGGTCAAGTTTTTCATTTGCAATATCGCAGAATCTTTGGGCAGTAGCTTCTTTGTGCCACGATCCCATGTACTCAGTACACCATTCTCCGTCTATGTAAGTACACTTTAATACCATACTCATTACACTACTCCTATGTCATGACTCTTTATAGTTGTGGTTACTAGTCTGCCGTATTTATCATAGATATAAGTGGCGACTTCCTGTACTTCATCCTTTACTTTAACCGTGGTTTTTACATACCCCTGCTCTTTCTCGTAATCTACGGGAGGAGGGTTGTGAGGGACTCGTACAACTTGTGAAATACCTTCAATCATACTACACACCAAGCAAACAAAAGATGCTTATACCACTTGTTAAACTCAACGAAGTGACTTTCTAGTTCAAACCTTACAGTATCACCATAGATGTCCGTAAAGATTTTCATATCCCACTGTTGTTGTTCACAGTTCTCTTTGCACCATTCAATACAATCGTTTCTTAGATCACTATGTGTTGAGGATACAAAAGGTGTACCCATTCGCCAGACACGTTTATGTTCGTCTATTTCTTGCGGTGTCATTCTTTTGTCTCCCACGGTAAAGGTATTTTCTTACCTCTACGCTTTTCTTCACTAATGTGTACAACCATATAGCAATAAAGTGATAGAGCTAAAAAGGTTATAACAACAACTAAAGAAGAAAGTGCTACCTCTGCTACAGTCCATACCCAAGCTGACCAAGTCATACGTCTAACCTTGATTCAGTCGTAGATTTATAACTACGCTTGACCTTCCTAGCTTCCCGTTTATTTTGTACTACACCCCAAGATATTCCTACGAAAAGGACGATAAAAATGACTGTTGCTATAAAATCAATTATATTCCATAATATATCCATTAGTCCCATACTCCTTTTGTGGCTGTTAAGCCTTCCTGAACTCTCTTAGCGTCTTCTGCCAATTGTTTTTGTACTATGTAATCCCCTAGTATTTTCTCAATTCCTATCTGTACTAAGAGGTCTAGTACGCCCGCCTCTACATCCAGCTCTAAAAGTGTGGAGCCGTCTGCCATTTCTACTATATCTGTTACTTTTATGTTCACTAACGTCTCTCCTATTTAAAATTAAAACTTTTTTATGTAATCTCCAACTTACTCACAATTTGTTTATGTCCACATGGGCAAAAAAAGTACTATATTTATGCCAAAAACTGTGATAAAATAAATACTAAATTGATGAGTAATAAGATCACTATATAATTCTTACCAACTCATTGTTACGATAACAGTTTGGAATATTAATACGCTTGGAGTGGAATCGGAATTAAAGGAGATTCCATCTCCGAACCTATTATATTATTCCAAGTGATGTTGAGTAACAACAAAAACCTCGTTTCAACTATGTACTTTGTAACGATTCTATCAAGTGTCAATGACCCCGATAATCTAATAACTTCGTTACGACTCACATCCCATCCTGCCTTAACTATAAATCCCTTAAAATTATGCCCAATTCGCGATGGACTTTTTAAGCCTCTTTCTTCCGTTACACCTTTCTTACAATTTTCCATAGTTGATCCTTAGGCATAGTAATTTGTTAAAACCCCGTTGAGACCCCTGTTTAAGATATAGAGTCTCGTAGTTGTTTAAGAATATTTTTAGGAGACTTTTCCAACCCCGTTAAACTTTCGTGATTCATACCAAGAACATCCTCTATTTCTCTCACGAGTTGTTCCTTAGTTATAGGACTTTCGCCTGTTTTCGTCTTGTAGACGGAGCGGCGATACACTCCTTCTCTACTAAGTTTACCAATTACGGACTTAGGAGATTTCTCCAAAGCATCAGCCAGCCTATAAACTGTAGCCCTACTAGGGTCGTTTATATACTCTTTGACCATGTACTCTGTCTGTTCATCGTTATAGTTCATTCTTCTTCCTCGGGTGGTTTAAAGTATACTGTGATTTTACCTGTAGCTGGATCGGTCTCCATCCCTACATAGTTGCAAAACTCCAACCATTCAACTGCTACATTCTCAGCCCCAATGATTTCTGCATATTTCTGTACTAGCTCTTGGTATACATCTTCAGAATCTTCACACTGCTTATGCAATAGGTCTAGTCCTATCTCTACTTTACGAATTGCATCGTACATGCTTCTCATTCCATCTTGCATATCTGCCATTTTTACTTCGAGATGCGATTTGTCCTGCATGTTAGGGAATTGATATATTTTTGCCATGTGTATTTCCTCCTTATGACCATTATTATAATAGAGTTAAGGAAAAATGTCAAGAAATATTTTAAGTGAGGTCAGGAAATTTATCCGGAATTTTTGCAAGAACTTACAAAACTTCAGATAAAAAAATACCTCCACTTGGGAGGTATTCTATGGATGAAAGAGAGACCGCCTACGCTCTGCAATCACTACCTATGTGGTAGCACCTCGATTCTTGATTTTTACTTGTATTAGGTTATAACAGAATCTACAAACACAAACCTCCCTTTGACCGGCTCAAAGTTACAAAAGCCCCTGCACCATACGCTTTAGACAGCCCTGCGAGGTAGGCTGTGCCAGTACGTCCGCGAGATCAAAACTACACCTACGGATTCGGCTTATCTCTCAAGCATCGTTACTGGACTTACTAGAAAGACAACTGTATCAAAGATACCTGATGCTTTCCTCACTTTTGAAACATTATTATACTAACATTTAACCATTTCGTCAAGAACTATTTTTCGAAAGGTTGGCAGACCAGTAGGGATTCGAACCCCAATCGCAAGGATTTGGAGGCCTGCATCTTACCGATTAGAACACTGGTCTAATTTGGTGGAAGAGGTTGGATTTTAACCAACTGACCCTTACAGAATATCGGGTCCTACGTACACATTTAGCGTACTCTTCCTAAATTTACTTAAAAAAGCACACTAAGAGCTAGGTCGGGCACCAGTTTTACTAGCTTTATCTCACTATACCCTAGACAGCTACCTAGGTCTATCGAGTCCCTGTTAATAAAGACGTCAGTGGAGGCGTTCTCTCTGCAGAAAGTACCAAGCTGATCGTAATGTCCCTATTATAAACTCCCGTCCCCAACGCGTACTCATAACAAGTACCACCCTGGTCATAAGGCTTTTAATCTTAATGTGCTTATTTAAGCAGGCTCGTTGGGTAATAAGGTGAGCCAGACCCCATCTAGCCTATGCGGCTAGAGAATAAACGTCATCGTTTGCGTTTAAGTTAAGTATAGAGATTCTCCACTTACCTTCGCTGTATGTCGATTCCTAGTTCAGCCCCATCATAAACATACTTCGCAAATATACTTATGGTGGAGCTGGAGGGATTCGCACCCTCGTCCATTACAGTTATTCTTAGCTTCTTCAAATTTCTATGACAATATTATACTTTGTTTTAGTACTTTTGTCAAGAACTTTTTAAGAAGAAGAAGCCAGAATTAAAACAATCACTGGAAAAGCCAACAAAGCTACTACTTCTAGAACTTCAACTATGTAGTAATTGCTGTTTTTCACTGAGTAATACCTCTACGAGTAAGTTCGTTTCTAAACTTTTGTTTGTGCTTAGGTCTAGTATTACTGTTTTCTAGTGCTGCTACTAAGTCTTTGGTAGAAGTACATTTTAAGTAATAATGTACTGTCTTCATTTTCTTAGCCTTGCGGTCTACCATAATTTTTGCTGACTCTTTAAACTTTGCTGGCATTTCCTAGCTCCTATTTTATACTGTTTGTGTGTTTCGTACTGCTTCTACCAATTTCTGTAGATCAACTTTTGTAGCTTTTGCTAGAGTAGGCACTTGAACACCTACTAATGCTTGAAGCTCTGCCACTATGTCTTCTTTACGAACAACAGGAGCACCACTTTTAGTTAGTCTAGCCTGAGCTTTGTAGATGCCCATGTTAGAGAGTTTAGCAATAACACTGCGAACTGGCTTTTCTAATTCTGCTGCTAATGTTTCCGCTGTTTCTCGAGTAGGATTAGCACTATAAACTTCTTCCATTCGTGCAACCATCTCGTCTGTGTAGTTACGTTCTACGTTTTTGTCGTTATTCATCTTATTTTTTCTCCCGAAAAATATGTTTGTTATCCAATTCATGCGTACTATTATATTACTTTAACCTTTAAATGTCAAGAAGTATTTTAACCTACCTCTTTATTTTCTTCGCTTTCTAGGTAATGAGATAGAAAGGCTAATTCATAGCCTCGAGCTTCTATCTCCCAAGGAGAAAACCAATAGTCTCCTGACCATTCCACGCCTTTGAAAAAAAGACCCTCGTCTGTTAGATCCAGTCCGTCTAATTCATACTGTTTTATATGAACCATTTCATGAGCTGCTATTCTAACTATATCAGAATCAGACGCATTTCGAAGAAAATGACTGTTAAATATCATAGAGTAAAAACCCTCACACTCTATGTCTGTCTCAGCATCGTTTTCATACGGCATTTTACCTGTTGAAATCTTCACCTCAATATCAAGATTGAAGTATCCAGATACCATTTCGATAACGTCTTGTATAATTTTTACTTGTTTCTTTATTTTCATACTATGTATTATAATCTCTTTCAGTTTGAATGTCAATAATTATTTGTCAAAGTTTGGAACTATATCAAAAAACATTTCCTCACCATACATGCACTCAACTATCTCTTCTGCTTCCATGTCCAGAGCAAATTCATATCCGTCGTTTAGCAACTGTTCACACCATTGGTCTAAGCGTGTCTGCCACTGTCGTTCGGTAAAGTACTCGAATCCCCCATCTGCTATATTAAATGTTACAATCATTATTCATACCTCGGTCGTTCAGCGGGAAAGAATTCTTCCCCAGGTTCGTCGTTAACAAGAGAGATAACCTCAGTCTGGCCCCATGCACCACCGATTTCGATGTAATCGTCGTCGGGAATACCATTAGGATCCTTTCCATCAGTAGGGCTGTTGCCCATCAGATACCTTGATTTTACTTTGTAATCAGTACCAAACCTGATAGCTTTAGCAATAGCCTCAGCCTCTACCTTAGGCATTGGGCCTAGGCATTCTACTAATTCACCTGCCATAAACCACCAGCCACCCTCTTCTGGGCCACCATAGCATTGGTAGGTCTCATATACATTTACATACTGCTTAGTTAGATCACGCTTGAACATTTTGGTACTCTCCTTAAATTATGCATCTATTATACTGTATCCAGCAAAATATGTCAAGAGATTTCTACTCATAAGGCCAACACAATCGAATTCCGGGGGGCCGGACGCGGGGTTGTCATGTCAAATATTATTTTCGTTAATTTACCACAATTTTCGTACATTTGCAACCCCGTTGCGGGGTCTCCCATAATTATCTTTAATTTGCCAGACACGCCAAATAATGCTTGACCCCGCGCACGCTTTCATGTATAATATACCACATAGGATTCCGACTCGCGTCGGCGCAGGGAGAGACTTGCTCGGGGTTAAACTAATTTGCCCAATGGTGTAAATAGTACTTGACATCGTTGTTCTACTACTGTATAATCGGCGCCGGAGGAGACTTGGCTTTTGGTTTATTTGCCCCTTTCCCGTAAAAAGTACTTGACACCGTTGCTCTACTACTGTATAATCGGCGCGACCGCGCCAAAAGACCTGTCAAATTGTGGATTACTTGCCCCACACCCGCAAAAAAGACTTGACAATAGGCAGAAATAGGCGTAAAATGGCGCGGGGTACACCATAGCTTCGGAACTTCACTCTCGCACTGGCGCCCCCGCGCCAAAAAATTCAATAGATCAGGAATTTTTTGGCAGCGGGAGTGTTTCACGTGAAACCTAACGACCCTGGTGAGGGGCGCCCCCCTCAGTTTAGATATCCCAGACGTCCCCGAATAATTCTTTTAGTCTGGGCTCGTACCAAAAACGGCCACCTACTTCCACGTGGGCATCACTTTCCATAATAAAATCGCGCAGCGTCCTGAGTTTAACCTCCAGAACAATAACAGTTTCTACAGAAGTTTCTTGATATTCTTCTTCTACCATTCTGGTTTTAGTTTCTGTAAATTCCCTATCTATCTCTCTAATCATTTCCATTTTTTGTGCCCCTTAAATAAATTGTTGTATAAAGTAAAAAATTGCAGTGCCCCATATGAGCAAATCGGTTATAACAGAATAGCCTAGATACATCGCAGCTAAAATTCTCATAAGCGCCCCTTAATGAACCTGTTTGTAGTTGATCCATTGACGGGTTTCAACCCAAGTATCTACCCAACCATTTTCTAGTTGTTCTTCCATCCAGTAGTGCGCCACACCATATAGTTGGTGAGCATCATCACCAAAAAGAGTTTCGCATTCCTGCATTAACGCCTCGCAGGCGTCTCCTATTGTAACTTCGATTTGATCATTTGACATTTTAAGCCCCTTAGTTGATCGGTTAGTAAAGTTCGATGATAATGAAAAGTTGTATGATAATCATTAACAGCGGGCAAACAGTGCGGATAATTTCCATTTGCATTTTGAGGCGGATTAGTTCCGCCTCGTTTTTTGGTATTAGAGTCATGCTACCTTGCTCCCGTGTACGTTAGCATCTTCGCCCGCATTTTTATTGACAAGCCGCCAAGGTGCGCCGTTGATCTTGCCGTAGGGCACACGCTTTTTTAGTTTAAAGCATTCTGCCATAATAAACGTCTCGATTCTAGCATCAGATAGTGCAGTGTGATCTTCAATAAAAGAATAATCACCAGAACAGTAGCGATGCGCGAATTCTGCGCCAGTCTTGATATTTCCGGCAGGTGATACCCACCCCATCTCCCGCGCTATGTTAGCGTAAGCCCGTTGGCTCAGTTTGGTTTCACAAGCGAATTGCCAAATATCCAAAATTTCGATTGCAGATTCTAAAACCTTGCCCTCATAGCCTAACGAATTATGAGTTTGAGCCATAACGCGAAAATCGAAACCGGCATTATAAGCCGCGATAACGCCTACACCATAATCAGCGATATCCTGATTCATTTGCTCGATGATCTCAATCCAAGGTTTTAGAGTGATCTCACCATCCTGAAGCATACGAGCGTAGTGGGTAAAATGTTTACCGGCATAGAATGCGCCCATCATTTTTTTGGGGTCGGTAAAATTTTCCTCGACAAGCCAGTTTCGCTCAAGCTCGATGTTGCCTTGCTTGTCATGCACCGTGTAGCCTACATCGTAAACGTGGCCTTCTAATCCTACGGTTTCAGTGTCGAGAGTCAAGAATTTCTTTTTCTGGAACATATCTTATGCCTTTAGTTTTTGATTAAGTTGTATAGCGTTTCGGGTAATTATACCGAGTTCGTCGGCCATGTCAAGCACATTTTGATTATCATCGAAAAAAATTGTGTGCCTAGTCCAACGTGCTGCGGGTATATGCTTAAAGTGCCAGAATAATAGCGCCTTTTTTAGTTGTGCGTCTGGCGTATCGTCCCCGTCAGCGCGTGACAGTAGCGCATTATATCGCAGGTTATTAGCCTTTAAAAAAGCGATATCATCCGGTGACATAACGCGAGCTGTGCATATAATCACAGTGTGACCTTTAGAGAATACCGAGCGCATTACGTTAGCGAGTGGTAACAGTTTGTCACGGTTGATCATTTCAGCAGTGCAGTTATCACGCCATGCATCGAGATCCAGTGACCCGTCAGGTCGCGTTAGTTGCCTGTGGCTTGAGTCAATGACCGTGTGATCGAGATCAAATATAAAATTCATTTTGAAGACCTAATTAGTGATAATGTGAAGCCTATTATACTGGAAAGATTCAACACGATCAAGTTATATGTGTCTGATGAATATGCCTGTATAGTTAGCAGTGATAAGCCAACGATAGCCATTTTCAAGCCTAATGGTCGCGCCATGTTGAAAGAGGCGGCGACCATAACAGCCGCCCCAATCCACCCGATTACCTCGATCACGCGAAGGACTCCAGAATAGAAGACAATTCAGCTTTCGTTAGATCACCCTCTCGATCTGGTAAGCCTAGTTGATCCCGTATGCTAAACAGGATGTCTGCCTTAGTTGGCCCCATAACTTTTTTAGAGGCGGCTCGCTTAGGCTTGCTTACATATTCAAGCCCTAGACTACGCGCCTTGCTTATAACCGATTGGTGGTTAATACCTTCCCAACCCGCCGCCAATTCCTTAGCTTTCTCAAGGTTAAGAGGCTGCGCCGCAGTCATTACCGCGACCATTTCATCTGTATAATTTGACATATTGTCCGTTCCTTTTAGTGTAATGCTTGATTGCATGGGGTGGATTATACCACAGTTTCTAATTTTGTCCAATACCGATTTGGAATAAGCTAATAGCATTTGGTTATAAGCGCCCTAGTTCATCGTGCGTCAATCCGAGCACGATTGTTAGCAAAAAGCAAATAATCGTGCCAAATAAATCACCAATAAATGCAAAGCCTAGGCCGCCTATAATTGAAGCAATTAATAAAAAACCTATTCCTAACGATAAAAAAATTCGCATGATGCTATTCTCCTGAATCTACATAGTGTGCAGAGATGTAAATCGTCTCACCCTCGCGAGTGTCGATCATTACCTTATCCGTCCTAGCAGAGTGATATCGAACGACACCCTCGCCAGACATATATCTATCAGAAAATAAAACCATCTCACCTTGAACAAACATAGTTAACCCCTTGTTGGTATGGGTAGGATTTTACCACAATATGCAATTCTGTCCAATACCGATTTCGCATAAGGATCTAGGTTCTTATAACTTTTCGGCATAGCCTGGCACCGCCTGGGTCGCCCCTTTTTTTACCTGTCAGGCACCGCCTGGGTCGCCCCTTTTTTTACCTGTCAGGCACCGCCTGGGTCGCCCCTTTATTTTTTTGTTAGCATGAATGCGAATGCGAATCATTCGCATTAGGGGGCGGTAATGAGACTCATTCTCATCGCGGCCGCCCGCGCTCCCCCACACGTACTACTTTATGTATTTTCAAAATATGTTAAAGGTGCTTTAAGACTTGCTGAAACCATTTTCCTTATACCCCAACTCAAAAAAAATTCTTGACAATTTCCTTAAAATATCATATACTATGTCCGAAATCAAAGAAGATTTCAAGAACTTGGACACACAGGAGGTCCGTTATTCGTATGATGAAAAAAATAATGTCTCATTTGGACATATGGTTCCCATTTGTAATGATCGCGCTATTAGCAATTCCTTTAGCCCCAATACTTATGTAACTTTGTCCTATACTCGCAATTAAGAAGCCGGTAGCTCACGCTCACTGGCTTTTTTCGTATACGTACTCAAAAAAAGTTCTTGACATTATAACCTTCCCCAAGTATAATAGCGAATATGGGTAAAGAAATAACCACAATCTCTCCGGAAGGACTCGAAGTAGCAAATTCTTATTTGCAGTTCGGGAATATTCACGGAGTCGTCGAGCAACTAGGCGTTCGAGAAAACAAAGTAGTCGAAATCCTAAATAAACGAGAGGTCAAGAAATACATTGATACTGTTTATTTAGACATGGGTTACCGCAATAAGAATAATATTGCTAATGTACTGGACGAAATGATTGAAAACAAACTAGAAGAAGCAAAAGAAACTGGTGTTTATTCTAGTAAAGATCTTGCCGACTTATTGCAAATGGCCCATAAAATGAGAATGGACGAAATAAAAGCTCAGACAGAACTTGAGAAAGCTCAAGGTACGAATGTAAAAAATCAAACAAATGTACAAATTAATGAGGGGTTACCCTTCGGCCAGGGTAACTACGGTAAGCTCATGGAAAAGTTGATAAAATGATGTCTGATGATGATATAAATAATTTAAAGGCCGAGCTTCGTGCTTACGAAGAAAGGTGGGTAACAACTTTCAATAGATTAGATGATATAGACAGAAAATTAGATGCAATGGAGTCTAGACAACTCACAATGGGAGGAGCAATTATCTGCTTTTTAGCAGGGCTGGTAGTTACTCTTGTAATGGCAATGTAACCAATTTAGGTAAAATAATGAAAAGACTATTAATATTGCTGCTATGCTCGTCGGCAGCATTAGCTGAAGAGGATGTAATAGTAACAGACTCAACAACAACGAGTGACATTAACAGTACAACTACTACAACGTTAAAGTCTCCGCCTCCTTCAGCAATTACTCCAACAATGAATATTTCTAACTCGGATCTCTGTACAGTAGGAGTAGCCGGAGCGGTACAAACACAAATACTTGGTATCTCAATGGGTACTACTATGAGAGACATGAACTGTGAGAAGCTGAAGAATGCTAAAACTCTTTATGATATGGGAATGAAGGTAGCAGCAGTTTCAGTAATGTGTCAAGACAAGCGTGTATTTGATGCCATGATGATGGCAGGTACACCATGCCCCTACGATGGATTAATAGGGCCCGCTGCAAAAGCAGGCTGGGAAACCCATACAGAGGTTCAACCCATAGATGATAAAGACAAAGGAAAAATGAATGAGACTACGAAAAAAACAGGCTGGGCTCTTGGCGGTATTGCTAGTCTTTTACTCATCCTACTCTTGCTCTGAAATTATTTACGGACAAGGTAGAACGGAGGCCTATAATTGGGTGATGCAAAATATTCTCCCACAACAGGCGGGTCTCACCGTGGGGAATGTTATATACCGCTACGAAGCAGTAAAAGTCTTAGAAGACGATATGATTGTACATGTGCAAAATAAAAACCCTCTAGGTTCTGGTTACACTTTTAGAGAGACTGACGATTGGTCAGGTCTAAAAGGAAACAAAATATATAAAATTATACCTGTAGGAGAGATCCCGCTAGAACTTTGGGGAGATGGCTCTATAGAGGTAGAAGGTACAGGAAGTGTCATTAATCCTTCTGTAGTATACACTTATAAGTACGATCCCTGTTTTGACCCTCAAGCTGATCCGAGCTGCCCCAATTACGTAATGCCTTTTGACCCCAATATGCTTCCACAGGTAGAATTCAACGACCCTTTGCAGGATGAACTCATTCTAGCAGAAATGGAGAAGAAAGCAAAGCTAGAAGAGGAAGAAGAATACGAGCGCAAGATGCGCATTAAAAAAGCAACAATAAATTTAGAAAAAATGCTGGGAGGAGTTAATGCCTCTGCAATGGATACTCAAGCTGCGGCACAAGAAGCAGCATTGTTTGCTATGAACTATATACCTTCGTCCTATACCAACTCCTTAAACGGGGGTACGTATCGGGATGTGCCTATGCTACTAGATACCTTTTTGCCTAAAAATATAAAAAGTAAAAGACTTGAGTTCGCCCAACAACAAAAACATGAAGACATGATAAATACTCAATACGATAGATAGCTATCAAGAAGTGCTCTTTTGCACTAGGAACCTAGTTTTATGAAAAAACTCTTATTTTTAATCCCTGCAGTTGCCTGTGCAAACACCGCAGTAGCAAACATACCCATTAACGGAGTTGTAGAATCTAAGTGTGTAATTATTACAGACACTGACGGAGTCTACGGAAACCCTACAGCTGATAAGCTAAGTACTACCGCATCAGATGGTGGCGTTGTTCCAATCATTCGTTATGATATTATTACTGCGGACGCTTATAAAGCCGTAGTAACTACTCCAAATAGTTTTTCCTCTTCACCGTCTTTAGATGATGTAGTCGAATGGACTAGCTCTACTAGTGTCGGAGATCAATCGGATGCAAACATGTCAGCATTTGAAACAAATAAAGTAGTGTATAATAATGGACACACTACAGAATTCGATCTAACTATTGCAGGAACTGTATGGTTTGATGTGTCCTCTGTGGCAGAATACGGATATGGAAAAGCATTTCCTGCAGGTGACTACACTGCTTTAATTACTGCAGAGTGTATTGCCCAATAATGAAAAAGCTGTTTTTGTTTTGTTTTTTAATGGTTAGTGTTCAAGTAAGTGCTCACCAATTTACTCCAACTTATCCACAGTTATCTCTGTCCCATATAGAAGGAGTTTATAAAACAGAAATGGTACTTTTTAATAATAGAAACGATATCGAATACTACGGGTTAGATGTGTTTGATAAAAACTGGAACCCAGTACGTTTTGCTAGTGAAAATAAAGTAGTTCCCCTAAGCTACCAAGAAAGAAAATACGTGAATATTTATATAAGAGAAATGGATGTAAGCTCAGCTCTGTATATTTGTTCTAAATCCAAGATACTAAAAAACGTAAAGGATCCGTCTATAGTAGCTTCCAGAATATGTTCAAAACTAAAGTGAGGCTTAGTGAAGGTTTTTATACTTATAATATTGCTGTTTGTAAGTTTTTGGGTGCAAGGAGATTCAAGTTCTCTTAACTTGAATCTACCTAGCTCTCCTCAAACTTATGCATCTGATCGAATACGTTCAGGTACTTTAGATTGTCAAAATGCAATAGGGTCTTCCACAAACGTGGAAGTAGGTGTAGTAGGCTTTATTGATAACGGATATGATAGCCCTTATGTTGTTGAAAATAAAGCTAATCCGATAAGAAGTAATGATATAGGAGTTTATGCTCGTATTAATATACCTATAGGAGCCCCTCAAGAAAGAATTAATTGTAATACACTCTATCAACTAGAACTAGAAAAGAAAAGGATGGAGGTAACTAAATTAAAAGAGGAAATTGCAAACTTAAAAAATCTGCAATTTACTGATTCAAAGGACGAATAATGGCAGAGTTTGAGATCGCAGGTATGACCTTTAAAGGCGGCAAAGCAGCCGTAGTGTTTACCGCGCTTTCTACTCTTGGTGGCGCATCATGGGCAGCTTTCGAATTCTATAAAGACTATACAGATATGAGAGAAGTAGTACAAAACATAGATGTAGACGCTATTGCAGCACGAAACGATGTAATGGAAACAAAACTAGATGAAGCTATTGAATATACTCGAGATATCAAATCAGGACTACGTGATGATATACTTCGTATCGAAAAACAAGCGGACAGAGCCGAAGATAAAGTACGAGCGTCTGAGGAAAAAGTAAGAGGGATGATAGATAGCGCAAGCGAACGCTTCGAAAATAAGAGAGATGCACTTAGTTCCGACACTAGCAGAGAGATAAAAGAATTAGAAGAAAGACTTGAGAAAAAGCTGCAAAGAGCCCTAGACAATCCATTGTCAGACTAACCTAACCAAAAAAATTTCTTGACATTTAAAATAATGTTCTTTATAATAAACGTTGAGTTAAAAATATAAATAAAGGGCTTGTAGCCCCTAGAACTTAATTTAAGGAGTTACAATATGTTTCAATCAAAAGGGAATTGGGTAGGATACCTACCAGGAATAGGTAAAAAAGCCTTCGCAACTAAAGAAGAGGCAGAGGCTTACGAAAACGGAACTGAGAAGCTGAATAAGCTCCAAGAAGATAGCAGAGCTAACTGGTATGGAGAAGCGAAGCATGGCGGTGAAGAGGAAGAGAAAGTCGACGAAGAAGCCAGTTCCGACGAATAAAAAACTTTATGCAAAAGTAAAAGCTCAAGCAAAGCGGAAGTTTGCAGTATATCCTTCAGCTTATGCAAATGGATGGCTTGTAAAAACTTACAAAGCCAAGGGCGGTAAATACCGCATGGGGAGCAAGTAATGCCAGCAGGAAAAGGTACCTACGGAAAGAAAAGAGGGCGTCCAGCCAAGAAACGTAAAAACGGAAAAAAGAAAAAGAAGTGACCGTCTAAACGTTAGTCCGGGAGACTAAAATGGCAAAACCGAAAGGAGGACTTACTAAGTGGTTTAAAGAAAAATGGGTAGATATCTCTCGTCCTAAGAAAGGAGGTGGTTACGCCAAGTGCGGGAGAAAGAAAGCAAAGAAAGGCAAATACCCCAAATGTGTTCCAAAAGCAAAAGCAGCTCGTATGACTGCAGCTCAGAAAAAGTCTGCAATAAGTAGAAAAAGAAAAGCAGGCAATCCCGGTGGCAAACCTACTATGGTTAAGACCTTCGTAAAAAAGAAGCGCAAAGCTACTATGAAGCGGAGAAAGAGGTAAACTATGGCAGTAAAAAGAAAAGCAAAGAAAAAAGACTCTCGATTAAAGCGAGCAGGCGTTGCGGGGTTTAATAAACCAAAGCGTACTCCTGGTCATGCAAAGAAGTCACACATCGTAGTAGCTAAGGTTGGCAGTAAGATAAAGACAATTCGTTTCGGCCAGCAGGGAGCTAAAACGGCAGGGAAGCCGAAGGCTGGAGAGTCTACAGCAATGCGAAAAAAGAGGGCGTCTTTCAAAGCACGACACGCCAAAAACATCGCTAAAGGAAAAATGAGTGCCGCATACTGGGCGGACAAAGTGAAGTGGTAATCCGATGATTGCCGAAGTCGCAACAGTAATATCCGTAATTAAAGGATTAAATGATGCAATTTCAACTATAAAAGAGTCAAAGAGTCACGCAACTGATTTAGCAACTCTTATGGGACGATATGCTACAGCTAATGAGGCCGTACAGGATGTCGAAAGTAAGTATGTAGGTCGTCTCTCTGTTAAAGACAGTATGCAGATACAGCTTGCAAAGCGACAGCTATCAATGTTTAATCAGCAGTTAAAAGACTCAATGATGATGCAAGGGTTGACCAAAGACTATAATGAAATTATGGCCCGTGTTGAAGAATCTAGGCTTGAGCATGAAAAACAGCTTAGAATATCTAAGATTCGTAGACGTAAGAACATTGAGTTTGCTAAGCTGCTCGGAGTGGCTTTTACAGCAGCTATTATAGGTTTTGGCTTAATACTAGGCTTACTTATGTTGATTTTTTAATTTCTACTTAGCAGCAGATAAATTGCTACAGGCGAAGGAGGCAAGGTAAAATGGTAGACGAAAAAACAGGGTATCATCCCGCAGATACAAATGGAGACGGAGAAGTATCCGACTCTGAAAAAGAAATGTACTTAGAATTTAAACGTAAAGAATTAGAAGATAAAGACGCTCAACGAGATGCTATTCGTAAGATGGCATGGTTTTCTTTAGTTGGTCTTTTGCTGTACCCTTTTGGTATTTTTCTAACTTCTCTTTTTGGACTAGAATCAGCGGCAAACTTAATTGCAGATATTGCACCTACTTATTTTGCCTCAATAGCAGTATTAGTGTCGGCATTTTTCGCGGCAGACGCAGTAGGAAGTAAAAAGTAAGTTTTGAAAATAATAGGACAAAATTAAAATGGCAGTTGAAATTAGCCGAAAAGATATAATATCAAACTATTTATTTGATTATGTAGCAGAAGAGAGGTATCTAAAATTACAGGTAAATCCTTACATGGAATTACTCGGTATAGAGCCTCTACCTTCTCAAGTAGCCATTTTAAACGCTATCAATAATCCTAAATATCGTTTTGTTTGTGCAGCATTATCCAGACGACAGGGTAAAACGTACATTGCTAATATTATAGGACAGCTAGTATCTTTAGTACCTGGCTCTAACATTCTTATTATGTCTCCGAACTATTCCTTATCTCAAATATCTTTTGATCTGCAGAGGGGTTTAATTAAACACTTTGATCTAGAGGTCACTAAGGATAACGCTAAAGATAAAGTAATAGAACTTTCAAACGGTTCTACTATACGGATGGGTTCCGTTAATCAAGTAGACTCCTGTGTAGGTAGGTCTTACGACTTAATTATTTTTGACGAGGCGGCCCTTGCTGATGGTAAGGACGCATTTAACGTAGCCTTACGCCCCACGTTGGATAAGGAAAATTCTAAGGCAATTTTTATATCTACCCCTCGGGGTCGTAACAACTGGTTTTCAGAGTTTTTTGACAGAGGTTTTTCAGATGATTTTTCCGAATGGATTTCAATTAAAGCAACGTATAAAGACAATCCCAGAATATCTGAACACGATATTATGGAAGCTAGAAAATCTATGTCAGAGGCTGAGTTTAAGCAAGAATATGAAGCAGACTTTAATATATACGAAGGACAAGTTTGGAACTTCGACCACGAGAAGTGCGTCTTTAATGGAGACGGCTTGGAAACTCACAAAATGGATGTTTTTGCTGGGTTGGATGTTGGTTATAGAGATCCTACTGCGTTCTGCGTCGTTGCGTACGATTGGGACGATAAAAAATACTACTTACTAGATGAATATTTAGACGCCGAAAAAACAACAGAATATCACGCCAACGAAATACAAAGATTAGTAAGTAAATGGGATATTGATTATATTTATATTGATTCCGCAGCTCAACAAACTCGATTTGATTTTGCACAAAACTATGACCTTAGTACTATTAATGCTAAAAAATCTGTTCTTGACGGAATAGCACATGTAGCAAGCATAGTAGATAATGATAGTCTTTTTATTGATCAAAAATGCTCTGAAAGTATCATGGCCTTAGACCAATACCAATGGGACGCCAATCCTAATTTAGCCAGAGAAAAACCTAAGCATAATCGAGCATCACACATGGCAGATGCTTTAAGGTATGCATTATATTCATTCGAAACAAGCAACAGCGGGTTTTAATGATACCAAGTCAAAAATAGTATTTGACATAACACCTCAAATTGGATATACTTTCAAATATGAAAAAGCTCAAAAGAGACCCTATAAAATATATAAGGGATAGAGCCAAATCAAAGTATAAAAAAGGAAGTTCTTGCGAAATCTGTGAAGAGACAGAACAGCTAGATTTCCACCATTTTTATACACTTGCCCTTTTATTAAAGGACTGGTTAAAGGAAAAAAACAAAGAGCGACCCGAACACTATACAAACGAGTATATTGTAATTTGGAGAGACGAATTTATAGAAGATAAATGGGCGGAACTTTATAACGACACTGTTACTTTATGCCACTTTCATCATTTAGAATTGCATAGACTTTATGGTAGAAACCCTCCTTTAATAACCGCAAAAAAACAAATGCGTTGGGTAGAGATTCAAAGAGAAAAACATGGCTTGGTATAACAATATTTTTGGTAAAAAACCTGAAGGAGTTGAAGAGAAACTAAACCCCTCGCAGCCTTACTATGATAATAAAATAGACCCTTCTCGAGAAAGAACAATAAACTATGAGAGAGCCTACGAAGATTTAGAAATCGTTAATCGCGGCGTAAATATGATAGTTGATGACGCGGCCGAAATCTCTACCACAGTAGGTGGACAAATCCAAGGTATGCAGAGTGTGGTAAAAGGCATCAAGCGTTCTAGGGTCGAATTACTTCTCAATAAAGAACCTAACCCTTTTCAGGATATCAGCACCTTTCGTCGCAACTTGATAACAGATTTTTTAATAGACGGAAATATATTCATTTATTTTGATGGGGTACATCTTTACCATTTACCGGCAAACAAAATAAACATACATGCAAGTGATAGCACATATATTGAAAAATTTACTTTTAATGAAGTAATCAGCTATAAACCTAGCGAGATCATTCATATAAAAGATAACTCTTTTTATTCTATTTATAGAGGGGTATCACGTTTAAAGCCTGCATTACGTACAATGGTACTTATGCGAAGTATGAGGGATTTTCAAGATAACTTCTTTAAGAATGGAGCAGTCCCAGGACTAGTATTAAAATCTCCGAATACACTTTCAGAAAAAATAAAAGAAAGAATGATACAATCTTGGACTGCTAGATATAGACCAGATGCGGGAGGAAGAAGACCTCTTATACTAGACGGAGGCATTGAATTAGATTCTGTTTCTAATGTAAACTTTAAAGAACTAGATTTTCAAACAGCTATTGCTGAAAATGAAAAAATTATATTAAAAGCACTGGGTGTACCTCCTATTCTATTGGATTCTGGTAACAACGCTAACATTCGCCCAAATATGAGGATGTATTATCTTGAGACTATACTTCCCATTGTTCGTAAAATGAATTTTGGGCTAGAAAGACATTTTGGTTTTGCGTTATCAGAAGATATTACAAATATTCCCGCACTGCAACCAGAATTACGAGACTCTTCTGCGTACTATACTTCCTTAGTAAATGGAGGCATTATTACACCGGCTGAGGCAAGAGAACGCTTAGGCTTTGAAGCTATAGAAGGTACTGAAGACATAAGAGTTCCTGCAAATATTGCAGGTAGCGCAGTAAATCCAGAGGAGGGGGGAAGACCTTCCGAGACTGAAGAAGGAGAAAATTAAATGGCAGTCAGAGTAAAGAAAACAGTATTAGATATTGCACACAAACATTTTAGCGAGTTTGGATTGCCTCTTAATATTGAGTACAAAGCTTACGCAAGTATAGTAGGACCTAAAGAAGCTTTATCAGCGCCTTCAGTAAAAAGAAGTTTTAAAGCATGGAAATACGTACTTCATGCACTAAAAAAGAACTACCCAGATTTAGTAAAAAAATCGGAACCAAAACCTGCCCCACCTAAAGCACCTACGCCTGCACCTAAGGCTGCGGTCAAGCCTGCTGTTAAACCAGCAGTAAAAGAGGATAAAGATGATGAATAAAATCTTTAATCTGACGTCTACTTTCAAGACTCATGAACAGGACGATGGTTC
>Ga0222717_10001394_pt1 | contig 19765 bp, 10 predicted proteins | sample C33_18DmetaG_FD_165053 | JGI IMG/M metagenome (GOLD analysis project Ga0222717, IMG submission 165053) | Estuarine water microbial communities from San Francisco Bay, California, United States - C33_18D | ecosystem: Environmental > Aquatic > Marine > Unclassified | place: USA: California...
GGGAGCAGGCTGCTGATCGTTATGTTCGAACTTCACTCCAGGTTACCCATCCGGACAAATTCACCTCCTTGAAGAGCCTGTCGCTGAATGGGGGCACCATTGATATAGGTTCCTAGGCCAGATCCGCTGTCTTCGATGAACACGAACTCGTCATGCTGGAGGAAGGTCACATGATGCCCGGCTACCCCAAGGCCTCCCTAAATTGGAACCTCATTGGTCGTCGCCGTATCTATACGGCAAGGGAGACCTGGCAACGCAAGAGCGTGGCCGCTGGGGGCGATGAGTCTGGGCATTGTGGAGTTGGATCGCCATATAAATTCAATGCAAATTAGAATTACTCAAGAGGCGATGCCTGTAAGTCTTAATGATTCTCACTACTGGAATTAATTTAGAGGGCTCTGAGAGTATCTATCATCCCTTCGGGCAATTTTGACTGCCAAGCCTTCAAGCGCTGGAAAACTTTTCCAGTTTCTACTTCCTGAGAGATCTCGGAAATACTGACTGCCTCAGCTGTGATCTCTAGATCGAATCCCAAGTCTGAACTGTCAGGATCATTCTGATGTACCTCTGCAGCGATGACATTCGTTCCGGTAACGAGTTGCTCTGCTGAGAATGTGGAAGCGAAGAACTTGTTCTCTACGCTGGATCCGCGTGATTCTGGGGCCAAACTCTCGGGTGAAATCGTGCCGCGTGGCATGTTGTTCCTCAAGACGAGCTTATTGTTGAGGTAGACAATGACGCCGTCGTCGTGAAGAACGGCGAGGGTGAGTTCGTCGAAATCGTCTGGATTCTCGATCTCGAAGACTTTTCTGAAGTAAGCGGTAATGGGTTTGTTTTCCTTATCGTCGCCGTAGTTGAGGATGGTGGTCTCGTCTTTGTCTCCATAGCCGAGGGGGGCGGCTCCCTTCTTCCACTCGGTCGTCATTGGGAAATTCTGCCACCGCCAATGAGGCCTACTGATTCCGCCATGCTGGTAGTGATAGTCCCACACTAGACCTTTTGAGAGGATCGTCTTCTTCTTACCTCCGAGTCCTAGAGCTAGCATGCCGCGAGCAAGGTCTTGTTTCGTGCCCTTGAACAAGTCTTTGTCGAATTCGATCTTGGCTTGGTCTAGTTTAGCGTAAATGTAGACGCTTAGTTTAAGAAAGGAGAGCCCGCGAATGTAGTCAGATCGATCCATCAGTGCGCTTCCCTGAGCGCCAAGGACCTCTGCGATGGTGCCCCAACTGTCGCTATGTCTTTCGTTTTGACGAAGATGAGCGCGTGAATCTGCTAAGAGTTGATCGAGTCTTGATGGCGAAGCGAGGTAACGCTGGCGGCTGCGTTTGGTTATGGCTTCGAACTCGCTTTTCAGATTTGAGTCCAGCCGTCCTCTATCAAAAAAATTAACCCAAGCGGCAGCCGCATCCACGCGGTTCATTTCTAGCAGGAGCTCTGTCTTTGCGATGTGAAAGCGTGTGTAGTTCTTACGGTCTGATTTGGGTGAATGGACCACCGCCTGCAGGTAATTTAGGATGGCTTCTTCGCTCTGCCCAGCCTTGGCTTGGTAGTCGGCAAGTTCACCAAAAGCCGTGCCGTGCCGTGGATTCATCTCTGCCCATTCAGGACCATACTTCAGGATTTCTTCGACCTTGAGCGCGTTCAGCTCGATCATCTGTTCGTAGACAGACGTTTGGCTTGAGCGGGAAACATAATTCTTCGCTTCTTCTGGGATCGATGTGGCGACGAAGAGATTGTTAAGCAAGCGGGCTCGTTGGTCTTCTGGTAGGGAAGAATCTTGGAAGCGATCGCGTAGCAGGAATATCACTGGCTCAAGATTTGTCTGTGAAACGAGGTTGCCCATGGTTTTGAGTTCTAAATTAGACAACCATTCTTGGTATTCTTGGCCTTGGCCTGCGAGCACGTGCATGGCAATATTGCCGACTAGGCATTCGTCGCGGCCATTCCAATAGACATTGTTAGACATTTCTCCCAGCTTCTTAAGCAGTGGAAGGTAAGAGGCGGCTTGAGCAGGTTCGATCTTGGTGACGTCTGTGAAGACACTCTTGGGAAAGCCTTTGCAATAAGTTTCAAGGAGTTGCTGCGCGTCACCGCGTTGGGGATCGGTCTCGGCGAGCATGGATGTGAGAAGACGGGCGAACCCTGCTGGATTGTTCTTCGAGGCGTCTTTCACATAGTTGTTGAGCAGTGCCTGTCGCGAGGCTGACAGTTCCGTGTCGTGCCAATTCGATAAGGTCGCATAATCTAACTGATCGCCAAAGTGGGTGATGGCTGGCCGGATCTTGTCGGTCACGCCGTTGAGCGCACAGAGCCAACTCAGAGTGTGCTCTGCCAGGTAGGGGCTCGCAAAGGTAATACGATCGTAGCGCTCATTAATTGCTGCCAGGCGTTCCCGGCGAATCGGAATACCATCGTCAGCCGCACGGTCTTGAAGGCCGCTGACCAGCAACTCTGCGAATAACCTTTCGCCTGGGGCGTCTACTTTGGTTAGGCAGGCTTGCAAGCGATCCCATAGTGCCTTGTTCATCTGAGCGTTCCCCAACGCTGGTTGGCCGTTGGATCTTGATGAACTCGTGTAATACTCTTGCGGCCGACCATTGATCATCTGCACGACGCGCCGGGAGCGATTTCGTGTACCCTGAGGCAGCGGGGGCATGGACAGGTAGGCCCAAGGAAGGGCGGCGGCAGCCTGTTTTGGACTGCCATTCTGCAAGACCATGATGAAGAAGCCAGGCTGGCGCTGCACGACTTGTGGTAAATCGTGCAACCAGGATGCCGTGTCGATGTCATAGCTTGCATCTAGTTGGATGATTTTTTGAACGAGTGATAGACCGATGCCGGTCTTCCCGAAATGCGGGGTCCAGATGTCCAAGAACCTTTTGGTTAACCGTCGTTGCTCGGGTTGCGGTTTCGGCTGGCTCAACAATCTTATGAGAAAGGTGCCCGCTTGCTTGCTTGGGATCACCACCTTGTCAGTCTTCCAAGCCTGCTCGTAGACGGAGATCGCGGTTTCGACCAATTGCCAGGCGTTGAGTTCGACCGCGATGGGAGCGACGATACCGGCCGCTTCGATACGGAGCGCCACGCTTTGGTTTGCATCTTGCAATAAAGCACACCAAAGAGCCTGGCTTTCAGCGTTTGCAGCAAGTGCCAATGAAGAGGAGGCAAGCCACGCCTTGGCTAACTCAGATTCTTCAGTTGCCGCCCACGATTGGATGCCTTTGATAACATTAGGCTCTAAAGTTGCGAATCTCTCAAGGAACAGAGGTGTCAATCGAGTATCATATCTATTGGTGCTCGCCTGAAGAAAGTCTGCCGCATCTTTGCTCGGCTCGCTGAAGTCGAGCTGAGTCATGACGTTGCGCAATTGCTGGAGCATGGTCTCTCCAAGGGGCTTCGGCTCCAAGTCGTCCAGGGCATAGCAGTGCACGACGAGTCCGAGTTTGGACGCAGCTCCGCCGCTTGTTAGCCAGTTTGAAAGCATGCTTCCAAGTTGCGCCTGAGGAATGCCGTTCGGGCTATGAGGGAAAGGCTGTTTCGCGAGCTTGAGATAGTGCTTGATGATCGGTGTGAATTCTTCAGCTGAACTGATGGGCAGTTTTTGCAAAATTTGGCTAGTCACATAATCGAGGCTGGCATTTTGCTCAATCGACTGGCGGTTAGCAATGTTGAGAAAGTCCTCGGCAGTGGCCACTTGTTGCTGTGAACCCATCTGTATCTGTTGGCGTTGATTGTTGAGCCTACCATCGCTTCTTGCAGGTTCATACCAGGCCGTGACCTTTGGAGCCGATCTTTTAAGCGAGGATGATAGGCTGTTCATGCTTATGTATTGAGCATAGCCATAGCGAAGCGCCTTCTGTCGCTCTTCGGGAAGCTTGAGTATGCGATCCATGAATTGTTCAAAGGCGTTTGTGACGGCCGTTCGTTGCGACGACGTGCCGGACGACGCATTCATCGAAGCGATGAGTATTGCACGGCCCAGGGTCTTCTTCGGTTCTGCCTCGACCAGTGAGAGGATCGTTTGTTTGTCGTCTGATCCAAGTCGTCCAAGATTGTAGAGGAGGTACCCGAAGACAGAGTTTCTCGTGATGTTCATCATTGGGACAAAGTCTAGCGTTTCCACACTGTTGAGGAACCCCATCTCTTTAATGAAGGTGAACACTTCTCGCGATTGGTTTTGAAAACGATAGTAGCGCAGATTGTTCTGAACTTGGTTTCGAATCTGGTAATCATTTGGATGAAGTAGATTTAGAGCTGCGGCCTTCTTAAGTGGCGGGGCGGCCATGGCAGGAGACTGTATCATTTGGCCTAAGAAGGCTGCGTAGTTGTGGATCGAGTTTCCAATTGACGTGAGATTGTGATGGTTTGGCTGGTAGTGCCGCTTGATGAACGCTGCTTGTCCATCAACAGGGCCTAGCATCGCGACAGCAGCGTCGTTGATGAACTTTGAAAACGCCGCGGTCCCTTTCAAGGATTGTGTCTGTCCATAGCTGTAGACGAACTGGGGCGATTGATAGTTCTCATTGCGAATCGCCTCGAAGTAGGCCATCAAGATGGGCCCTAAATCTGCATCTGATTCTTGTGCTGCCACCATTTCCAGAAGGCGTCGCATCAGATTGCCCACAGCGACGTCGGGATAGCCTTTCTTGATGATGGCCACGGCTTGATCCATGAACGCATTATTGGGTGCCTTCGATAACGCTAACATTTCCTTGAGAAAGTTAGCTGTTTTGGCACGTCCGGCGGCTTCTAGCGCTGGAATGACTGTCTTCTGGAGGTGGGTGGCATTATTTTCCTGTAGAGACAATGACAGTAAGAATTCTGCGGGGGAAAGAAAAGGTACCCAATTTTCTCGATAGTTGGACAGATAACCCTGGCTGTTGATTGGAAGCGATTCTGGTCGCTCGGGTATGTCGGCTTGCTCGATGAGAAGTTGCTGCGCCATCTGTTTAAACGCTGGCATCTTGGCTTCGTCTTTCGCTGCCAAACCTGAAAGCCGTTGGAAGCCAATTGTGGAGAACTGTGGTAGGGCGATTAGCGCACGGCATAGCCTCTCATGGATATCCGCACGTCTTGTTACGATAAGGCGTGAGGCTGCCTCTTGATCGTCATTGTCGTAGCCCACGGATCTGGTTGAGGTTGCGTAGAGATCGTTGAGCCGAATCTCATTGCTCCAAATACCTTGACCGATAGAGTCGTCCAAGAGCATGAGAAGCCAATCCGCTGGTATGTAAGTGCTGGGATCGACCTTTTCGAAATAGACGGCGAGAGCTTCGACATAGTCGAGACGTTGATCGTACTGATTCTCTGTCTTCGACTGCACACGATTTGATAGTTCTTGACCTAACAAGACGAGCCCCGGCTTGCTAATTCCAGAGAGGGCCTCAAGGCCTAATGCTTGATGACCGGATTCAATCGCGAGAATAGTCAACTTTGCTCGAACGCCGTCGTGCTCTGAGTTAGCAACAAGTGCCGACTGATATCCTTGGAGAGCCTTATCTGTATCTTGCAGCATCTCAGCCACTGCAGCGTGGGCGATGACATCTTCGATTGCTGAATCACCCATTGGCTGGAGGGTAGCGAGAATACCGTCGGCTAATCCATACACTTTGGCGAAAGATCCAAAGTTCATTTCGCTGTTGTAGGCGGTTCTTTTGGTAGGATCGATCTCCAGGAAGGGGCTGACCAGGCTCGCTAGGTGCTTCGCCGATTCCGCAATCGCTGCTGGTCTATTGTTAGTGTAGAGTAATTTTAGGATTTCAGCGCTCTTGCTAGTCTGAACAAGAATGGGCTCTAATTGCAGTGGAGTGCTGTCAGCCCGATTTGTAGGGACAACCGAAGGCTGTTCGCCAGCCTGGCGGAAGAGGTTGCGGACGCCGCTAAAAGGGTCATTCCGTTGAGCGATCAAGGATGAACCCGTTATCATGATCACAGTGACGCTAGCCACCAATACATTTGCCGTTCTTCTCATAGAAATTTTGGGTCAGGATTGCGCCACTTGCTTCGCTTACTTGCCAGGTGTGCCGCCAATCTCGTCGCTTGGCTGCCAGGCCTTCTTGGTTGCCAGTTGTTTGCTGCTAAGATCGGATAGAGTGAGAGAATAACCCTTTCCATCAGTGGTCTTGTGCCACTTGTCCTTGTAGTTAAATTCGATTAAGGTTTCGCCTGAGACTGTTTCTAAAGATAGACGCTCGCCGCTATTGCTGAGTTTGCCTTTGTATTCTCCAATGATCGTCGCCTCGGTGCCGTAGCGTGTGGTAAACGCTTGGCGGTCCTTCACGACGACTCCTCGAGAATATGGTTCCAATTGGAGGTCGGAAAACTCGTGTTCAATGCCACTGACAAAGGCCAGAGTCGCAAGTGAAACCGGTTGATCTGAGACGTTGGCAAGCTCGATGAACTCTTCGTCTTCGACTGTCGAAGGATGATAGTGTATCTCTGATATGCGTATGTTAGATGAGGGCGGCGGAGTACCTGCGCCCTCTGTTGAGGCTCCTACGCCGGGGCTCGGCCTGGCGTAGATGAGAGAACCGTCATCCGCTCGACCTTGAGAAATACCACTTGCCTGCGGTCCATAGATCACGAAGTCGACCATCATGCCATTTCGATCGAAGAGACCGATGGCCTCACCCTCATTGCTAAGGCGGAAGTCTAGGTGGTTGGCACCTTTCTTCGGAGAGCCATCGGCTAAGAAGACTTGGCTGCTCTCTGCGGCGATGAAGGAAAGGGGAGTAAGGGGATTCCACACAGACTTATTGGGTATGCGATCCGTGATCGTCATACCGCCCAGGTCGACCGCAATCTTGGATGCGTTTGTGAGTTCGAGAAACTCGTCGGGTGATCGTACATCAGGGATTGCGAACCATTCTGTGAAGCGTAACAACTTGGATTCTCCTAACGGCAAGAATGAGTTCGCCGTCTTCGGCGTGGGCGTCGAAAGTGTCCATGATCCCTCCTCAGACCTGCTGATGGAGTGATCTGCGAGTTGCAGGCCGAAAGTCACCGAATCGATGATTTCGTCGTCGCGGGAGAGATAGACGGTATCACCGTCACCGCTGAGAGCGAAGCCCTGATCATCCTTCGTCGCAGTGACCAGGTGAAAACCCCCAGGCGCTACGATAGTCTCTTTGGGGAATGTGTATTCAGACAGTTTGTCAGGATGGTCGCTCAGCGAAAACCCGCCTAAATCCAAAGGCTCGATACCGAGATTCTGGATCTCAATGTAATCGTTGTAATTGCCTTTAATCTCGTGTGCAGATTCGTTGATGGCTAACACTTCGCTTAGAACGAGCGCAGGCAAACCTGGAACGATCTCAAATGGCCGTGATTCTGTGGCCTGCTCCTCTGATTGCCAGCGACCCGATACGTGATTGCCGACGATGCGGACGACATGTTTGCCGGGTGAGAGGTTGAGAGTGAGATCGTGAGAGTCTTGACCACCCATAGAAACGGGAGCCGTCCATTCTTCATCGTCCACTTGATATCGAAAGGCGGCGAGTCCCTCGCCTCCGATCTGAAAGCGGACATTGCCATTGGATGTTTTTGATGGCGGTTGTGATAGATATCGACAATCGGCTGCGGGCAGATCCCTTTGTGCGAGACTCGCGACCAAAGTTGCTCCCTTTCCACCGGTCGCTCGGTTTCGCGTGGCAACCACTTCAGTAGCCGAAGTCTTCCAAAGTGCACCAGTCGTGCTGGAGGCGACGTTGAAGTCGCATCCATCAATGAAGCCTTGCTTGAGTGTCATGACAGGTGCGGACGCTTGCTGGAACGTGCAGGCAAAGGCATCTACGTTTCCCTTAACTGCGTGAACCGCAGGGGCAGTCCCTTCTCGAGAGAGTTGAGAACGAATGAGAGTGACGCTTCCGCTAGTCTTGATCAATGGGGTCGGCGTGTCTCCCAGTTGAGTTAGCTTCGAGTCTTCAATAGTGACACTCCTTTTGCCACTGATCGAAAAGTTGGTCCCACCTTGCATGTTGACGTTTGAGAGGTGGAGGTTTCCTGCAGCAATGATTGGACCGTCTACGTTAAACCAGTCGACTTCACTAAGTTTTGTAGCCTTGGGTAGCATGATGCGCTGCCAGCCCGGGCCTTGGGGATCTCCTGGATTCTTGGCGAAAGTGACACGGCTCATCGCCTCTCCCTCGACTCGCAGATTACCCATAATATCAAGGCTCGCTTCTTTGCCTGCATAGACGGTGGTGCCGCCTTGAATCACGAGTGTGGCAGTCTCAGGGACCAAGACTGCGCCATCGATCAAGTAAGGCCCCCCTTCGGGTGTCCAGGTGATGGTGGTATTGTCAGGTAGGCTATTATGAACTTTGGTGACCTTCCGGCTGTCAAGCCAGACGCGCATGAGTTGTTCTTCGACCACATCGCCTTCGTCATTGAGCATGACTACCGGGATCTGATTCATGCCTGGTCGGACGAGCTTTTGGAGGCGATCTGGAGGCATGATCCACATGCCGGTTTCCTTGAAGATCTTTGGTTCTTCGCCGCCGACGCTGACTCTTGTGACCGTGCGGTAATCGAAGCGACCGTAGAGCGCGAAAGTCGCGGATGGAGCTTTGTAGAATGCGCCCTCTTGCTCGAGCGTTGACGCCACAACCGTAGAAGACTGAATCTGACTGAGGACATTGGCGATTCGGTCGACGACGAAACCTTTCACTTTTTTAATCTGAGTGTCGGGAACCCATCCAGACCATTGCTCGTCAATCAACCGATGGATAATCTTCGGCCGATAAGTGGTCTCTGTTAGTCGGATAATGGAATCTGTGTAGAGCTTGAGGAAACGGGAATTCTTGAAGATCGCTCGTAGGCCAGACATGTTGCCATAACCAAAGACGTCCTTGCCGATTCTTTGACCATCATCACCCATGCCCAGGATAGAATCGAGGTCATAGGGGATGAACTGGAATCGTCCATTCTTGCGCCGAAAGAGGGCCACGTCATCACCGCGCCCGTCAGGCATACCGCCTTCGGTGTTACACATGAGGGCATCGAGGGCAATGTAGTGCGCCCACTGTTCGAGGTCGGCGATCTCGTTCACCCGGTCATAGTATGTCTCTTCGGGCTTTGTCTGTCGTAAGGTCTCGATCAACGTGAACATGTCCGTGTAGTCATCATCGGAGCTGTGGTTACGTTTGTTGTATTCTTTGCGGAAGGTGGTCATGTCGGTCTTCCGCTCATTGAGATAAGCACTTGCGACTAAGCGATAGAGATTGCCGTCCTCTTCGTCGGGGAAATGCCTTTCAACAAAGGCTCCATCGAGAACTTCGTTATGGACGTAACAGCCAAACTGTGGAGAGCCTTTCTTTGCCCAGTTGCTGCCGTTCATTGTGACCACGACAGGTGTCGATCCTGCGGAGTGGCTTCCCAGAAGTTGATGAATCGCGGCCCCAATCGACTGCGACTGCGTGAATTGCGTATTGAGGTTGATGTCCGTGATGCCTCGCCAAGGATCGTCACTCGGGAAGGACACGCGCATGCCGGGAGGAAATGCGGAGCGACTGCCATGACCACGAATGCGAGCGGTGACGTTGTAGCGGACATCGATCTCAACCCCATCGACGGCGATGAAGGTCAGGTGTAGGTGATTGTTATAGACGTTGGAGCGTCCCGACTTTGCGGCGAGATTCCTCATCAGAGAAACCTCATCTGCGGTGGTCACAATGCGATACGTTGGCCTTGCCCCGGGGGCTTGTTCGGCATCCAGGTTGAAAGAGTTGTCTACTTGATAGAGACAGACAGGCTGGCGCTGAGTGAGGCGACCACTGTCATCACGGTTGAGCGTGGGATAGTCCGTGGCGGAGCCCGTGTCGTCTTCTGCGCGCACGTAAAACTGTACAATGGTTTTGTTGGATTGCGGGGGGATACTACCCGCTCCTTCCTTCATTGGCACCGATTGGAAAGCGGTCTCACCGTCTAATCTATAGTGCAGGGTCACGGTGACCGGACTGGCATGATCGATCTTTGCTCGAACAACGACAGGTTCAGTCGACTTTGGGATGGCGGGACGGTGATTTACTGATACCACGACTGGGGCAATCTTCTCGAAGTAGATGTCGTTCTCTTTTCCAGGGGTACCGCCGTCGACATTGCTGCTGCCCCAGTGTTCCCCGTGCTTGTTGTTGGAGAGGGGGGACTTCAGAGAGAGCGATTTGCCGTCACCGTCATGGGGGGCGCGCCAGATCCAATCATCGTTGCCCTTCAGCTTAGTCGACACTCGCTGTGCCCAGCGGCCGGAATCGGCATAGGTGACTTCATCAACGGTCCGTTCATCTGCGTCTTCTAGAGTGATCTTCTCTCCGCCATTGCTCAATTGGCCTCGATAGGGGCCAAGCACGGTGGCGATGTTTGGATGTTTTACTCGGAGGGCGTTGGGATCGGCAGCGATGATGAGGAAACCTCCAGGCGTAAGGGTAACAGCAGGGAAGGTATAGCGAATGCCAGAAGAGAATCTCCAGCTCTCGAGTGAAATAGGCTTCTCGCCGGCATGATAGAGTTCAATGTACTCCGCCGAATCGTCTTCCTTCCATTCGGTCGATTTGCTGTGATACATGATCTCATTGATCACGATCGGCGTTGCTGATAAGGCCTGCTGGCCTAGGCACAACGCTAGAACTCCTGTAAGTGTCAGTTGTACATAATGACCCAGCGATAGAGACCCCAAACTCATGGTGGCAACGGTAAGCGAGCGCTTACGCGGCGTCAACCGGGGCAATTCCTTGGGCCCGCGGGATTCGCCGATTCCGACTCGACGGTAGCGGGTACCCCAGCCAACGTAGGCCTATGAAACAACGCCGTACACGATGGAAGCTGCTCATCATTCTCCTCGCGATTCCGCCTCTTTTGAGAGTCGTCTTCAGCTTTACGCCCTACGAAGAAGCGGGCTGGGGTGGCGCTGCGAACCTTTTAACGATTATTCTGATGCTTGTGATGGCCCTCGTCTGGCTGCTACTCGTCTCCGGTCTATCGTGGTCGCGTCGCCTGATAGGGGTCGCGCTCATCGGGTTGCTGAGCGTCAGCCTCCGTTTCAGCGTGCGGCACGAAGGGCACATGGGAGATTTCTTTCCCCAACTGGCTTGGGTTTGGACGCCCAAGTCGGACGAAGTGGCGGATTCGTTGGAGTTGACGACACTTGCGCCCAATTCGCCGCTCACGACGAATCTGCCGGGTGATTTCCCTTACTTTTTGGGCCCCAATCGAGACAACTGGGTCTCTGGCAGCCAATTGGCGGCCGATTGGGCGGAACAGACGCCGCGGGAGCTTTGGCGGCTGAATATTGGCTTGGGCTGGTCGTCGTTCGCGGTGGCAGGTTCCTTCGCTTACACACTAGAGCAGCGAGGCGATGATGAATTGACCGTGTGTTATGAGGCGCGGACGGGAAACCCTGTTTGGGTGCACGCTGAGAATGTGAGATTTTCAGAGAGCATGGGTGGTGATGGCCCTCGGAGTACGCCGACGGTGCATGAGGGAAAGGTATATGCGCTCGGAGCGACGGGCATTCTGTTATGCTTCGATGGGCTAACGGGAGAGGTCGTCTGGCGTCGAGAAACTTTGAACGAGGTCGATCAAGGAAATCAAATGTGGGCCAAGAGCGGGAGTCCACTGATCGTTGGCGGTGTAGTGGTGATCACGTTAGGGGATTCAAAAGACCGTCCTCTCGCGGCTTTTGATTTACTGACGGGTGATCCACGCTGGAGAGGTGGGGATGCGAAACCTGGGTATGCCACCCCAGTTCTAACGACTCTCGCAGGCAAACGTCAGATCGTGTGTCACAATACTGGAAGCGTGAGTGGTCACGATCCTATGACCGGAGAGATCCTGTGGAATCACGACATTGGCAGGTCGCCAGCGCACACCACGATTCCCATGATTATCGATACCGATAAAGTGCTTGTTAGCGTGGGCTATGGGCATGGCTCGCATCTTATCGACCTGTCCTCAGGTGAACCCAATGAGATTTGGAAAACGAACAAACTGAAGACGAAGTTTTCAGATATGGTGGTTCGCAATGACCATGCCTACGGTCTCGACGAAGGCCGTCTCGTCTGCATGAATATCGAGGATGGTCAGCGTGCTTGGCGTGGCACGCGGTTCAGTCATGGGCAGATGCTAGGGGTGGGAGATAAACTCCTCATCCAAGCGGAGGGGGGAGAAATCGTCTTGGCTGAGGCGACGCCTGAAGAAGAGAAGATCGTGCATCGGTTCGATGCGCTCTCCAGCAAGACGTGGAATCATCCGGTCTTGGCTGGGCGGTTATTGCTTATTCGAAATGACCGCGAAGCAATCGTCTACGAATACCCTGGCAATGGGTCTACAGATTTGGGTAATTAGGCCCTCATGTCCGACAAACCTTACGACCTTCTCACCTATGGCCGCTCATCGATTGACCTCTATTCGAGCGACATTGGGGCGCCGTTTGAAGAAATATCGGGGTTTGGAGCCTTTGCTGGCGGATCGCCTCTGAACATCGCCACGGGTCTTACGAGGCTCGGGAAGAAGGCTGCCTTGTTGACTGGAATGGGGGACGACAAAGTCGCCGACTTCCTCCTGCGATTTCTCAATGACGAAGGGGTTGAGACGAAGTTGATTCCTCGTATCCCGGGAACACGTACGAGCGCCGTTGTCCTGGGAATCGAGCCCCCGGATCGCTTTCCACTAGTCTATTACCGGGAGAATTGCGCCGACAATGCCATGACGATCGATCATGTGCTCGCGGCGAATGTCAGCCAGTTTCGGTGTTTGGAAATATCGGGCACAGCACTGAGCAAAGAACCTTGTCGCAGCGCCGCATTCTTCGCCGTAGAAGAAGCGGTGCGTGCCAGCGTGCCGGTGATGCTCGATTTGGATTTCCGGCAGGATCAGTGGCACGATGCCCGCGCCTTTGGCGTGACCACACGTGCCTTGCTGCCTCGGGTTAACGTGGCCATTGGCACGGAGGAAGAAGTGTTGGCGACGATGCTCACTGATCCTAATCAGATCACGGTTCAGCATCAGCAAATGTCCGCTCCGGAGATTCGAGGCAATTTGGATGATGCGATTGCCGGTATTCTTAAACTCGGGGTCGAGGCGCTCATCGTGAAACGCGGCAGCGATGGTGCTAGCATCCATTTGCCAGACGGCAGTGCCCAATTCGTGCCCGGGTTTCCCGTAGAGATTGTCAATGTGCTTGGGGCGGGCGATGCGTTCGCTACCGGTTTCATCTATGGCTTCCTGGAAGGCTGGGACCACTACAAATCTTGTCGGATGGGCAATGCTTGCGGTGCCATTGTTGTGACCCGCCACGGTTGTGCAAACTTTATGCCCTATCATGATGAATTGTTCGCCTTCGTGGAAGAGAAGGGTGGGTTTTAGAGACAGAAAGAGATGCCTCGCGCCGGTATTCAATGCATAGAGGTTTTAGCCGCTCCACATTTCAACAGATTCTCGATCAATGATATTTATTCACTTCTACTTGCAATCATTCGCGGTTTTAGACGTGAGCTCCGCAAGCCGCTCTTTCTTTTTGTCCCCCTATTTCTGTCTTTAACCGCCTTTCAATCATGCCTCGTTTAACAGTCGCTCAAGCGACGATTACCTATCTCAAAAACCAGCACGTTGCCCGTGATGGACAGGAGACTCCTTTCTTTGCGGGGTGCTTCGGCATCTTCGGTCATGGGAATGTCGCTGGCCTAGGACAGGCGCTCCATCAAGATCCTGGGTTTACCTACTATCAGTGTCGCAACGAGCAGGCCATGGTGCACACCGCCGTGGCTTACGCTAAGGTGAGGAACCGTTTGGGTGCGTTTGCCTGTACTACCTCGATCGGGCCAGGAGCGACGAACATGGTTACGGGTGCTGCCCTTGCTACGGTGAATCGCCTTCCTGTATTGCTTCTCCCGGGTGATATTTTTGCTCGCCGCAATGTTGCTCCCGTTTTGCAGCAAATTGAATTGCCACACACGCAGGACCATGGCGCGAATGATGCTTTTAAGCCCGTCTCTCGATACTGGGATCGGATCAATCGCGCCGAGCAGTTGATCACGTCTCTCCCTGAGGCCATGCGGGTTTTGATTTCTCAAGGCGACACCGGAGCAGTGACCCTTGCGATGCCTCAGGATGTACAGGCGGAAGCGTTTGATTTCCCTGATGGGATATTTGAGAAGAAGGTCTGGACCATTGCGCGACCGCGACCAGACCGAGACTTGTTGCAACGGGCCGCTGAGTGGATCAAATCTAGCAAACGTCCCATGATCATCACTGGTGGCGGTACGATTTATAGTGAAGCGACGGATGAACTGCGAGGATTTGTCAAGCGGACTGGCATTCCCGTGGCTGAGACCATGGCTGGCAAAGGGGCGCTGCGCTATGATGACCCATGTAACTTGGGCGCCGCGGGTGTGACGGGAACCGAGGGGGCTAACGTCGTGGCTTCCGAAGCCGATCTCGTCATTGGTATTGGCACGCGATACAGCGACTTCACCACGGCATCAAAGACCGCTTGGCAGGATCCAAACGTGCGTTTCATTAATATCAACGTCACGGATTTCGATGCGTTCAAGCATGGCGCGCTTCCGCTGGTGGGCGATGCGCGAGTGGTGCTGGAAGAGCTCGAAGCTGCGTTGGAAAGTTACGCTGTTGATGACGCCTATCGGGCGAAAGCGGCAGAATGGAATCAGTCGTGGGACAAGGTTGTCGACGGTGTCTATCACTTAAACCATGGAGTCCCCGTCAGTCAGGGGGAGGTCATCGGCGCGGTTAACGACGCGGCGGGCGAACGCGACATCGTGCTATGCGCCGCGGGAAGTTTGCCTGGCGATTTGCACAAACTCTGGCGCACGCGTGACCCCAAAGGCTATCATTTGGAATATGGCTACTCTTGCATGGGCTATGAGATTGCTGGAGGCCTCGGTGCCAAGATGGCTGATCCCACCCGCGAGATCTTTGTTATGGTTGGAGATGGTAGCTACCTCATGATGGCGCAGGAGCTGATCACTGCTGTGCAAGAAGGCATCAAGCTGACCATTCTTCTTCTGAACAACAACGGTTACGGCAGTATCGGTGGCCTTTCCACGGCGGTTGGTAGCCAGCGCTTCGGGACGCAGTACCGTTATCGCGACGATGCTAGCGGGCAACTCGACGGCGATCATTTGCCTGTCGATCTCGCTGCCAACGCGCGAAGCCTTGGTGCTGAGGTTATCGAGTGTACGGACATTGTTTCTGTTAAAGGCGCACTCGTCACGGCGAAGGCGTCAGACAAGACAACGGTCATCTATGTGGAAACCGATCTGTTCCAAGGCGTCGACGGATACACATGGTGGGAAGTGCCCGTTGCCGAGGTGTCGGAAGTAGATACCGTGAAAGAAGCCTATCAAGACTACGAAGAGCAGCGTAAGAAGCAGCGCAACTACATGTAGATCTTGCGCTCAGGTTGGGCGCTCCGCCGGTAGCCCGGCGGCTGCGAGTGTTCCAGCATCTTCTGCAACGTCTCCCAATGGAGACCTTCTTCCGACATTACCGAGCGCTTGCTCTGCTTATCGACCAACACTTTCCGGCGCACTCGCGCCCATTGTTCCATGTTCATGTACACTCATCCTTTCTGATGGGTGTATCGGTTTTAGTCCGCCCCTTTCTCCGTACCGGTTTTCACCCGGCGTTTACATGGGGTGCGCTTCCTTGGGGCGGGTAGTGACGAAGTGCTGGCACTTACGACATCGACCCTGAACAACGGGAAAGTTAATGTAGACGGTCAGACCATCCGCAACGGGCAAATCGGATACGGACTGTCTCCCGGATCGGTGCTTTGGAAGCCGATCATTACAGTGGGGGTAACAAGGGCCACGGCGCTTATCGAATCGAAGATTGATTTGCGCGCCAATCTTCTGGCAGCTAATCTTGTCGACGACATATCCGTCAAAATCATATAAAGCGTTGAAGTTCAGGACTTTCACAACCCAGATCTCAACGCGATTTTGGCGGGGTTATCACCACTCTTGTCAGGAAATCGCCCAGCAAACTTGACGGAGCACCGAAAAACATTCGGTTGGCACTCAATGAAGGGGGTTCTCTGGCTACGGGAAAATGCCTCGAAGACTTTGACGCTGATGGGTCACCCATAGTGATTGGAAAGCGGAAGCTGACTGCCAAGCGCACCAAGATCAGCAGGAAGTACGAAACGCCGTATGGAGTATCGATAGTCAATCGCTATGCCTACCAAGGTTCCGAGGGCGGCGCTGTCTTTTACCCAATGGAAACAAATTCCAGGATTGTTAGGGGCTCAACTCCATCATTCGCACAAAGTGTTAGCTATCTTTATTCAAACAATAATTCCTCGGCAACACAGTCCAGCCTAGAGCAAACAACTGGGAGACCGATCTCTCGCTGTCTGATCCAAGACCTCTCAGCAGCGGTGGCGGAACAAGTTGAGGCGAAAAGCCGTCACCTGTCCTACTCGCATTGCGAGCCGACTGCACCAGAGGTTTCCTTTGTGACCATTGGCTTGGACGGCACCTGCATGTTGTTCTGTGGTAGAGAGTACCGGCAGGCCATGGTAGGCACGATCGCATTCTATGACGCAAGTGATGAACGCCTACATACCAACTATATTGCGGCCGCGCCTGAGCACGGCAAGGCAACCTTTCTCCAGCGAATGGACGAGGAGATTGAGCGGATCAAGAAGAAATACGGCGGCGTTTGTTACATCGGGATCAGTGACGGTACCGCAGATTACTCGCCTTGGCTGAAGCAGCATACCAGCACTCAAGTGCTCGATTTCTGGCATACCACCGAGTATTTGGCAGAAACAGCCGGGGCTATTCATCGCTCAAAAACGAAACAAAAGGAATGGCTTGATGAAACCTGCCATGCTCTCAAGCACAATCATAGAGCAGCAGAATCGATCTTGGGTGAACTCGAAGAGGCATTCGATAAGCAGAATCTATCGGCAGGAGTCCGCGAAAAACTCGAGGCAGCCCTGAGTTACTTCGGAAACAACTTTGGAAGGATGAACTATGCGAGCTACCGGAAAACAAATCTTCCAATTGGGTCAGGAATTACCGAAGCAGCGTGCAAAACGGTAGTGAAATCTCGGATGTGTGGATTGGGAATGAAGTGGACGCAATCCGGCTCCGACGGAGTACTCACATTGCGCGCCCTAAGCTTGACCACAAACCGGTGGAAAGCATTCTGGGAAAATTTGTCCAAAAACAGCCTCACAACCAACTAACGACATCATATCACATCCCGACAAATAGCCTCATGTTAGTAGCACATCCAATTTCGGCCACACCCTATGAAACAATACTATCCGTTGATTGTGTGTTGCACTTGGAATTCTCCTCTCCGTGGCCGGATTCCTCTACGCAGGGTTCGTCGGAGGCATACCCGGCCCAGATGATTCGCCTGCCGGCTCTTATGAAACTGGTTTGCACAACCCCGTTTCATCCATGTCTTTCCGAGGCCGTGGACTTGAGGGGCGCTGCTAGGAATTTGCTTTTGAGGTGGGGTTATTGGGTGCGCGGTTGAGGGGATCGGAGATGGGGAGAAAGGGGGGGGGTGATCCTGCGACGACTACTTACTCGTTCAAAACGCCGCGGTAGTAGCCGGAGTCTTTTTCGGATCGGTCGGCATCAGTATCTTCGTATGTGCCAGAAACATTTGTGGCGATCACCGCCCAACTAGCAAGATCTAGGGAGTACTCCACATCGAAGGACCCCGTTGGCAAATCGAAGCCAACCGTATTGTTTCGTGCCACGTTGTTGATGTTGCCAAGGTCTGGAACAGGAGAAGGCCCTGGATCGCCATCCTGGTAGGGGTTGAGGACTACCCCAGGATTGTCGATCAGCCAGGGCAACTCATCATCAATCGTCAGGGGTCGATCATAGACCTGAATGTCATCAAGCGTGCCTTCCAGCGGGAGTGCACCGTCGTCAAAGGAGCCTGCGAAGAAGCCTCCGTCCGACTCGATGAAGCCAACGTCCCCACTGGCGACCTCTAACCCATCAACCAACATGGTGCCTACCCCAGTTTTACTGTCATAGATCATGGCTACATGATAGGTCGTTCCGGAGGCGATGGGCTGTGTGTCAGAGCCAAACAGAACAACATCTCCGCCACCGAACCACTGCAGATCGCCACCTGCTAGAAGCAAGGCAACCGTTGGGCTGCCATCACCTTGGCCAACGATCGTTTGGAGGCCCCCGTCAGCAGCAGAGGGATTCAGCCAGAGGGAAATGGTGAAACTGTTTTCCAGTGGGAGTCCGCCGTCGAGAACCAGTTGCCCACCACCAGCAACTGTCATCGATGTTCCGGATCCTCCTTTTAGGCCGGGATCGCCTATAATCGCATTGCCATTATAGGCAGCGATATTCTCATTCGTGGATGAATCCGCCGCAACCGTGCCGTCGGATTCATCCAAGCGATAGTGGGCAAGGGGACCATCTGGGTTGGGAACTTTGGCTACTAACGTTGCAGTCACGGTCCCGTCATCTGCATCGGGATCATTCGTAGTGAACGTCAATGTCGCCGTGAACGTTCCCAGTTTACGCTCGTTATTGAAGCCCACCTTAAGAGTGGCTTCCTCGTTCGCGGCAATGGCACTGGGGAAGGGCTCGACCAAGGAGAACTGATCTACATTCTCGCCGCTCAACGCAAAGTCGCTCAACTCCAGTGCCTTCGTAGCCCCAGTATTAGCACTACGGATCTTGATATCGAGTATCTGGTCAGCGTCGTCAGGCACGAGATCGAATGAGATGGTTTCAAGGACGCCTACGTCCGGATCGGATCCATCGGTGAAGAGGTAGTTCACGGCGGCTGTGAAGAGCTTAATCCCATCGTCATTCGGAATATTGGCAACATTCGAACTGAACAGAAAGATGCCGATGTTGGTAGCCGGTGCGACACTGCCGTCCGCCAACTTTGAACCCTTTTCGTAGACGAAAAGCCCTGCCTTCATCAGTTCGTCCTCCGGAACGGTCGCGATGATCTGGGCATCCTCACTTGGGATGCCGGATGAGATAACACTGACCTCATCAAAAACAGGAAACCGGCCGGTTAGTCCCGCCGCCAAAGGGTGCTCGGGAAGAACAATCTCCAGATCCGTCACTTCCTTGACCTGTCCCCACTCCGTCTCTTCCGTTCCAGTCCAACCCATATCGTCGAATATGTACGACTCGCCATTGATCAAAGGCGTGGGATGGCCGACTAATTCGGTCCCAAGATTACTCGAACTCACCGAGTCCGAAATGTAGACGATGTCGGCGAGGTCTGCCGCCTCACGTGTCGTTTCCTCATCTGCACGATGACTCAGGAATGTCACCGTGTGGCCAAGTCCCTCGACCAACTCCTGAAGAAACAAATCGGGGTCGCTTGGGGTCGTCTCCTCCTCGCCCGGTCCATTGACAATAAACAGCACTTCACCGGCACCACTCAGGCTACAGAGCAATAAATTGCAACTGATCACAAGGGCACCACTCGTCATGTTTTTGGGAGTCGCTAGCTTCATAAGAGTGATATGTCTTAAGTGAAATGAGTCAAAAATTGGACGTAGAGTAAAGCTTTGCTGCTAGGAATTTGCTTTTGAGGTGGGGTTGTTGCTGCTAGATGACATGGGTTGTCAGGCGGGGGGAGAAGCCGCCAGCCTGACAACCATGATAACTTACGACAAGACAGAGACAAACAAATCCTACGAAACGATCAAACTCGGTATCGACGCCCATGCGAAATGGTATTACGTGGCGCGACAACTGGACGGGGCCACCCCGCAACCGGTCCAAAAGATGGA
>Ga0222717_10001401_pt1 | contig 19726 bp, 21 predicted proteins | sample C33_18DmetaG_FD_165053 | JGI IMG/M metagenome (GOLD analysis project Ga0222717, IMG submission 165053) | Estuarine water microbial communities from San Francisco Bay, California, United States - C33_18D | ecosystem: Environmental > Aquatic > Marine > Unclassified | place: USA: California...
TCAACAGCTTTAATACTACCAGTATAACCTTTAGAAAAATGCCAAGCATCAGAGCCACTTGGAGAGCGTAAAAACTCTACCGTCACTCCTACGTTATCAAAAGAACTCATAAACTTGTAGCGTTGTTTGTGGTGTAAGTGGTGTAAATACCAATAACGATATTTAGTATCTGCCCACATCTTAGGTTCTTCTTGTGCCATTAACAAGGGTAAACTGGGCAATTTAGCACCGTCTCCGTGAGTCAATCCTATTAGACTATTCTTATACTTATAGTACTTTCTGTGTATTGGGTCGGCATCTACGCTTACAGCTTCTGTATTACGATACCAAGCTTTTAAAGCGTGTGCTAAATGAAAGCCACTCATATAGTCGTGATTGCTCATAGAATGAACACAATCAACTGGAGCTAACTGCATTAGCATCTCTACTACCTCAACGTAAAGCTCTAACGCCTCTGTAAAGTGTTTATACCATTTACCGTCTTTATCTTGTGGAGTGCCTTTTGTAGTGTTTCCTTGTACGTTGTCTGTGTGTAGTATATCATTACCTATACAAAACAATATACGTTCTATAGGATAGCCCTCAGCATTCCTTAAAATACCTTTAACTCCATCTCTAACTCTGTTCTTAGCTATTTCTATGTTATACTCGTCTCCAGTTTCTGTAGCATCGGCATACTTGCCAATATGTACGTCTGCTGGGTTTATTATAAGTAAGTGACCATCTTGTCTAGTAGGATAATCAATGGAGGGATATTTAGGAGAGTATTGTGAGATAAGCTCCTCAATAGATTGTAAAAAGTCATCTTTAGTAAATTCATTAGGTTTAGCAAATATTGAGAACTTTTGGCTTTTATACCAATAATGAGAAACAGAGCCGACATCTATACCAGCCTCGTTACATTCGTCAGCTAATAGAGATTGTCTCTCTTTGTCTTTTCTATATTCGTCTATAAGTTCCCATTCATCTGTCTTTAGTCTATACCTCTTTTCCTTTGTCATTTATTTTTTATTTTTTCCAATCCTCTAGAACCAAAATAAGCACCTATACAAGTGATAAGAACTATCTGTAGTAGGTCTACCCATTGCTCATCTACGTTAAATGTAATAACTCCAGCATCTATAAATATAAGCAAAGTAGTAGAAACTACAAGCCAAGCTAAGACTAATGGTCTTATATTACGAGGTAGCCAGGAGGATTGTAAGTTATCAGATTCCCATCTTTTAGTAACTTCTTGCTCTATTAGAGCTTCTTGCTCTTGGATAATCTTTTGCAGCTCGTTCTTTAACTGCATTTTTTCCTCTTGAGATGTTATTACCTCATCGACAATCTTATCAGCTTTGCCTAATAAATTGCCTAGTATATTTGTTAATATAGCCATATAGCGTCATTTTTATCTTGGTCAGTATCGCAATGTATAAAAGAGTCAGCAATGCCGATACGAGTAAATCCAGCCATTATTAGACCATTTACTATCTTTTGTCTAGTTCCACTATCTTTGCAGTATATATCAGCAGCGCAGCCTTTTAAATGGCTTGAGTTAGCACTAGCCTTATAGCCTTGCTTTCTTAGTCTTTCATTGTGTTGTGGTGTTCTAAATCCAGATGTTATCTTAAAAGGTATTTTAGCTATATCTCTAGCCTTGTCTAGCTTTTTAAGAAAGTCTCTTTTCATATTTTTGCCACTTCCTTTAACGTCTGAGTCAAACTCACTTAACTTAAAGTGTTTAAGAGCCATTTCTTCTTCTACTTTATTTAGACTTTTTCTCCACGTTTTTAGATTCATTGTTTTTTCTTCGTTTACGGTTATAAATAATCTTGTCAGTTGTATATATAATAGACAATAATAATACAGCTATCTTTAGCACTACCTCAACATCAGCTAAAGTAGCAAAAGTAAATGTAGTGGTATTAAGTAATAATACGTCTGATGTTTCTTTAAATAGATTTTTCATTATTGTCGTGGGTCTGTGCTAATCAATAGCGTTAATGTTGCGTAAAATTTATCGCTACTAGATGTGCTATTAATCTTTCTAAAAGATGGAATTAGACAATCGTTAGCGTTTAATGTTTCTGTTATTGTTGCATCTCTGTTGAATACATAGTTTACATCGTTTTGTGAAGTAAAAGCAAAATCATCAACTAAAACAATATCTGTTGATGTAGTCCCATTCTCTGTAATTGGTTTTTTCCATAGCTCAAATATTCCATCGTGTCTAGTTGCTGAATCAGTCTGAACATCCCAAGTTATTCTTTCTATTTTACATCCATTGTGTGGACTTCTAAAAATATTAAAAACAGTAGCCTCGTTAGATATTGTATCTCCATCAGCCCAAACTGCACCAGAATTGATTGTAATTTCTGTTGGGTTTTGTGGATTAATTAGATTTGTATTACCGTGAGTATTACCTAACTCAAAAAGTTTATGAGTTACTATAGTGTAGTCTCTGAATAGTGAATTGTATTTATTTTCTCTATTTAGTATAACAACACTGCCTCCTGGAATTAACTGACTAACAGTAGTAGAAGCAAATGTTATACGTGTTGAATCATAACTTATATCAGCATCTAAAGTTAGCTCAATATTAGAGCCAGTATCAGCACATATAACATATACCACATCTCCACTCTTTAGAAGTGTATTAGTGCTAGTAGTAGGTATTATATTTATAAAAGTCAATGTCAAGCTAGTAGTATCTTGACTAACTACTGCAACACTTTCTCCTCTCAAATAGTTTCTTAAATTTCCCATATTACCAAGGTTCAAATTCGTTAGCATCTGGAATATTTGATATAATACCAGTAACTAAACTTAATGTATTACCACTTAAATCAATTCCATACCATTCTCCAGACCAAGTATCTTCATTAGCATTATAACTAACTTGATAAGGTATAAAAGCTGTTCCATCTATTTCTATTCCTTCGAAATAATTTAACTCTCCACTAATTAGCTTCAAACTTCCGTCAAATACTCTTGAACCACTAGCTTGACCTTTCATAACCTCCTCAACTAGAAGCTGAGTAATTTCTTTACCAGTACCAGTATTGTATGCTTTCCAAGTTTGATTAGTACCATCTTCCCAAGATGTAGTAGTGTAATTATAAGTCTCAATTCTACCTACAGCTCCACTTGTTGGACCAGTTCCTATAAACAATTCTGGTATTTCAAACTTTACACCGTTAGTTATTGTAGAACCTCCTACTTGATTGAAGGCTCTAAAGAACTTTTTTATTGATACATTATCATCTACTGTGTAAATTATACCAAGCTCTTGAGAAGTTTCTGGAGGAGAATATATCAATATATCAAAAGGGTCTATTGTTGTTGTTGATTCAGTTATTTCTGTTGTTGAATTATTATCATCAAATACATTAGCAAAATTGTTATAAGATGGTCTAGCAAATACCTCTAAAAATAATTCTCCATCTACTGGAATTTCAGTAGTCTGACAATATAAGTTTACTGTATTTTGATTTTGATTTGGCTGTTGTAGGTTAGCATATCCAAAAGCTCTAGATAATGTAAAAATATCAGATGTTATCCAATCTTGGTCAACAAAGTTAGAAAGTAAAAAGTAATAAGTTTGTGAACTACCAACCAATTTGAATCTAGCAAAAATTCTAGTATGTATAAATTCATTAGTACCACTAACATCTGTAAAGTTCATTCCACTAACTAAAGGATATATCTGAAAATTTCTATTAAATAAAATACCACTTCCAGTAACACTTGTTATATTACCAAGAGATATTACTAATTTGTCATCATCTGCATTATTGATAGAATATGGCTCAGTTGCGCCAGAAGCATTAGAAACTAATACATTGCTTATTTTATATCCATTCCATATAGGAATCTCATTTGAAGTAGCTTGAAATTGTGAGCTTGTAGCACTATCAACATTATTTTGATAATAAAAGAAAGGCATATCAAATGGACTTAGATGATTGTATTGAGTTTCAACACTTCTAAATATAGGTAAGAAATCAAACGAGCCTCCATATCTTTTTATATTAGTTCCCTCTGATGTTGTATAACTTGTACTTCCATAAGCAGCTATGGTAGTGCCACTATTTTTGTAATACTTTCTAAAGTAATGTGTGTTTGGTGCTTTCCAATTATCATAGTTATTCACTTGTATTAAGTGCCATTTGCCATCAGATAAAAAGCATCTCATTCCCCAAGCCTTACAAACATTATCTAATAACTCAAAAGAGCTTTTAAATTTTTTTGTGCCAGTCTCTTCGTCTACATCAACATAAGCCATAAAGTTAAACCTACTAGAAACTAATGGGTCTCTATTAGCTTGGCTAGTCATAGTGTCTGTAGTCCAATCTACAGATGTTATGATATAATCATCAGATACACCCCAATAATAGTCTTGTAAGCCTATTTGATTATTAAATATATTTTGAAAGTAGGTTAAAGTTTGGAAACTAGAAGGAGTACTATATCCAGTATCTACATTAAAATCTATGTCTCTCAAAGGAGCTAAACCACATACAGCAGTTAATTTAATTCTAGTTGGTCTAGAAATATCTTGCTCTGGAGATATATCGTTTAGTAATAAACCAGCCCAATAAAGCTCATATGTTACATCATCAGTACTTTTGAATATAGACATATCAAAGCCACCATAAACAGAGCCTCTAATATCATTAACTATAGCTTGTTCTCCATCTTCTGTTACTAATATATCAAATGTTACCTCACTTGGAATTAAACCAGTAAAACGATTGTCATTGTCAGTCTGATAGGTTAAAGTAAAACCATCAGCACCTAGCTTAGGAGTATAGGTAGTTGATGTAATAGCGTTATTGTTATAAACGTCTATTCTATAGTAAGTGCCATTGTCACTCTGTAAACTTAATTCTAGTTTCTTTTGTCTGCTCATTAGTAACCTCTTGTTCTATTTCTATTTGCTTGTGCTCTATCTGAACTTAGTAATATATCAGCTCCACTTATTACACCAAAGACTTCTGTTGTGCCTCCAGTATTTATCATTGACCTAGCTCCTACACCACCTAAAAAGTCTGGAGTTTCTCCTACAACAGACCTTCCAAAAACATCTCCTATACCACCAAATCCTCCTATATCTTTCAATCCCATTAAAGCACCCATACCAGTACCTCCTAGTAAAGCATTGAATATAGCTGTTACTAACAGTAGACTAAGCATTTCATTTACTGCTCTTTTGATTCCATCTATAAGGCTAACAAAAAAACCATCTGTACTCTGTAAAGCAGTTACAAAAGCTCCTTGAATACTAGAGCCAAATTGTCCAAAGATTGAGTTCATTTCTTGTACTGCTAAATCAATACCAGAAACACTTTCCTCAAATTGTATTATGATAGGTTCTAATGTTGCAAAATCATTTTTTACTTCTTTTAATGCTACTGATGTTATCTTAATTGCTTCAGCAAACTTTAATTGACTTGCTGCTAATTTATCAATAGCCATTTGTCTTTTACGTTCTGCTTCCTCTGGAGATACTTGTCCTTCAGGTACAATATTTATTCCTAGTCTACCAGCAGCTCTACGCCTTAATTCTTCAATAGTTAAAACCTCTCCCTCTTGTACTGAAAAGTCTAAAGCTAAATCTTCTTTCTTTTCTAATAAGCCTAAGTTTACTAGTAAATCATTAGTAATATCAACTAAGTCGTCAAAACCTTTTTTTACTTTACCCCAATTTGTTACAAGATAAGAAGCAGCAACAATCAATCCACTTATTATTCTACCTTGTGGAGATAAATTCATTAATACACTTGCTACTAATCTCATAGCTGGTAAGAACTTACCTAAAAAGAACTTTCTAAGTCTAGCAAATGTTGTAATCATTTTACCAACAATAAACAATATAGGACCAATGATAGCAGCTAATCCAGCAAAAGCTACTACACTTTCTTTGGTTTCTTTAGACGTACCTTGTAAAGTATCAGCAAACACTTGTAATATATTTTTTAACGGCTCAATACCTTCAAGAATAATTTTCCCTAGTTGCTCATTAACATCTCCTAATTGATTGCTTAATTGCTTTAATGGTCCAAGTCCTTCTGTAGCTATTGCTTTAGCTTGACCCCCAAATTTTCTAGTTAATGTCTCTGTAAGTTTGATAGCTTTTTCTTGTGCTGTCATTGCTGGATTTAATCCAGTATCAAAATATCTTTTAAGAGCATCAGTAGTAGTTCCTACTGTTTTACCTACTAATGAAGCTGCTGTTTTTAAATCTACTCCCATACCAGTTGCAAAATCTTGCAAAGCTGGAGTAATCATTAATATCTGTTGTTCTGTTAATCCTAACTGAGCCAAAAAAGATTGTGCTTCTATAGTAGCTTCATCGCCAAACAAAGTAACTTTTTGTAATTCTCTAGCTTGTTCAGTTAAATTTTCAAAAGCCTCTGTATTACCTTTTAAAGCTGTTCTGAGTTTAGTTTCAGCTTTTATTTGTTCATCAAATGCTTTAACTGCTAAACCACCAAAAGCTACAATAGGTAAAGTTAAATTCCTACTCAAAGTTTGTCCAGTCCTTTGCATAGACTTTCCAAATTTCTTCATTCTATTCGTAGACTTTCTTAAAGCACTTTGGAACTGCTTATCGTTTAAGGATAATTTGACGCTTAATGTTTTCTCAGCCATTGTCTTTATTTAACAATTCGTATTTCTTTTTAATATATTCTGCTCTCTTTCTTTGTTTGTCGATGTCGGTCTTAACTTGTTTCTTTTCCCATTCAAACTTAACAAGTTTTTGTGGTGTTAGGTTTTGTCCTTTCTTAGTATGTGGATGTAAATTAACACAAGCCAACCATCTTACTCGTTCCCATTCCCATCTCTGTTCAAGTTCTATTCTATCATTTATGCCTTTTTGCATACATTGAAACTCGTGAAAGGTTAGACTCCAAAAGTCTTGAGGAAGTAATCCGAAGCCATAACCAATAGCTTCTAAACTATCCCAAGTTACTTCTTTTTCTTCGCCCCTTTCGGAGCTTTCACGTTTCCCTCTGTCTCAAATTTAGCAGAGAATTGGTTAGAGAATATCTCTAGCACTTTATTTAGTGCCTCAAAATCTTCGTCTAACATATCTGCGACATCATCAACACTTAAAGAACATTCTTGACCACTCACTCGTGAGCCATCTTTTATTCCGTTTAGGATTAGATAACAAGCATCGTCTAAGCTCATACCCTCTCCTAGCTTATCTAAGTCAGCTAAACTTCTTCCAGTATCTTTACAGAATAGCCTAAGGGAATTCATCCCATACCTTACACTATAATCTTTTCCGTTTATTACTACAATTTCATACATATCTTTATTGGTTTTAAATTATGTCAGTTGGAGCAGAGCCGAAGCCCATACCCCAACCAACAAAGAAATTATTATGCTACATCATTTTGAGTCAATGCACCACTAGATTCTATCGAGACACTATATGTGGGGGCATCTTCTGTTCCTCCAGAAATTTCTATTGAAGTAATGAATCCACTACCAGTATAGAAATAATCTCCACTAGCAGTCGTTGCTAAAGTGAATGTAAATGTTACAGCATTTCTACCATCCCACATATCGAATAGCTCATCTACTTCTGTATCAGTACCACTAGAGTTAAAGTCCATAAGACCATCAGCACTAAGGCTGAAAGACTTTTGACCACCTAATAAATCTCTATAACCAGCAGAGTCTTTTGTGCTAATATCGATAGTATCAGCGTTCATTGATATTGAAACATTCTGTGAATGCATCAACTTTTGTTCAGTTCCACCTACACTAGGAAGAACTTTTAGGATTAAATCCGTTCCGTTAAAAATTGCCATTTTCTTTTAATTTTAAATTTATAATTAGCTAATATCTAAATCCTCAGAAGTTTCCTTCTTCTTAGACTTTTTCTTTGTTGTATCTATTGCATCATTGAACTTTAAAAAGTTTCTTACAACACGACCAACCTCGTAAGATTCGCCTTCTTTGTATTCTACTCCTCTACATTCAATGTCTTTTTTTATCTTAACTTTATACATATCTATCTATTTATGTTAAATCTGTAATCTTGTGCAATACCATATAAACCAATAGAACCAGCACTATCATCGTATAGCTCGTTCTGGTCTTGATAAAATATCTTGTCTACTACTACACCACTATAAGTACCACTAACATAATCTAAAGCTGTACGAATATGACCAGCTAAAGTTACTAAGTCAGCGTAGTTGTTATGGTAAAAGCTTATCTGTACTCTGACGTAGTCATACTCACTTACTCCGTTCTTAGTGTTGTTAGGCTCATCTCCAAACATCTGATATGTGATGTATGGTAACTTAACGTCTGTTGGAAAGTTGTAACGACTAGGAAAGATTCTCAAGTTGCCACTTGTAGTAACTAAAGGAGCAACATTAGAGTCGTTGCTAAGTATGTTATATATTACTTTACCTATCTCCATTACTTCATTCTTTTTTCAATAAGTTTTTTTATTTCTCCTATTACGCTATTTATAGCTGTGTTACCTTTACTAGCAGCAGTCTTATCTAACATTCTTAGTCCTGGTATTCCTCTAAATCCATACTCTAAGAAATAGAAATAAAATCCACTTTTATCCATTGCTGCAAATGATTTTTTAACTCTTGGTCCTACATATACCGTTGGTGGCTTACCTTTTACATTCTTTCCGTTTATTATACCTAAAGACTTTTTTAGTTGTTTAGATTCAACTGGAACAATAGATTTAAGCTCTTGCAGTATTGGCTTAGATGCTTTGCGCATACCTTGTCTTAGTAGTGTTTTGTTTTTACTATCAGACATATTAAGACTCTCTAAGTCCTTAATTAAAGACTTCAGCTCTTTCTCATCAATGGTAGCTGTAACAAAACCAGCGTGACCACCTTGATTACCTCTTAATATTTTACTTGTTCCTATTGCCATTATTGCTCTGGAAATGGGTTAATACCGTTATCTATTAATATGTTTATCCAATCTATTTCCTTAGTATATAAGTCTACATTGTCCCACTTAGTTTCTAAGCATTGATAGGTTTCTAGCACTCCATACGATACTATCGCATCACTATCGTTCCAAACGATGTAGTAACTCTTTACCTCTGGGTAACATATTTCTGTTAATCTTAAACTCATCAGCCAGTTAAATTATTTAGTTCGCTATCACTTAAAGCCTCATTAAATACTGCTACTGCTTTGACTTTACCTTGAAAATTACTAATTCCTGAACCATTTGCAAACTCTAGTTTATTAAATGATTTAGAATTACCTACGTAATCAAAAGTAAATGTATCAAAATCAGTATTTGTTATTCTTGAACCATTTACAAAGATTTTATTTTCGCCACTTTTATATAAAATTGCTATTTTATTGAAATTTACACTTTCACTAGGAGTTAAAATATTTACGAATTTGTTGGAAGCATCATCACTTCTTCTAATATTTACTTGGGTTAAGCTAGTGCTTTGGGTTGTTATCATAACTTTATTAGTAGAGCTAAATGCTAAAGATAAAGACTTAAAAGCAACGTTATTATCTTCTGATAGAGTTGCTATCTCTGCATATAACACACCCTCTGTTGAGTTTATTAAGTCAGCACTACCAGCACCAGTTGCAGTCTCTGTAGCTCTTGTCTCTGTGCTACCCATTAGTGTTGGTATGTACGATGTAGCGTAGGATAAGGCTTCTAGTTGTAATCCCCAAGCAAAAAAACTACCACTTGAAATAGCATAAAGTCTAACTCCTAAAATACTTCCAGTACCATTAGTAGTATAAGTGCTTATAACTCTATACCATCCATTACCAAAATCTGTAATACTAGCAGTTAAAGAAGAACCCTCACTTGTTATTGTTCCATTGCTTAAATCTACAACCAAGTTGTCATTAGCTCCATCTCCTAAGTTACCAGTATAATATAAACCTACATCTGTTATAGTATCTGCTTTCAAAAACACACTTGCCGTAACTGTTGTATTTTGAGAAGTGAAAGCTGTTATTCTGCCAATATATGAATTATTAACACTACCAGTAATTTTAGAAGCATTAATAGTATTATCTGGAGATGTAGTTGAATTATTGATTACTGTTATATTATTAACATCATTATAATAACTATTTTCAAAATCCTCACTATAAGTAACAAGATTAGTAGAAGTAGGCTCTAACAATATATGACCATTATCTCCATTACTATCATAGCTTATTCTTGGTATGTTGTTGGTGTCTATTATTTCTTTGACTGATATGTTGGTTATTGAGCCAGTGAAAGGATTTGAGTTTCTGCCATCAATCTCTAAATCAAAAGCTGACGAATTATCGTAAATAGTATAACTGCCAGATGTACTTACCCATTCTTTAGTAGAGCCTTCCATATATACTGCAACCTCGCCAGAAGTAACAACTGCATCAAATGTAATTTTTAAAAATCTAGAAACAGATGTTGTAAATATTCTTTGTTCATTTTCAGTTATTGAAGAATTTCCAACTAAAGCATTGTCTCCTATACTCCAATCAGTTCCTAAAGTCCAATAGTCATTAGGGTCAACCTCTTTAACTGATACGTTTTGTATATTTATAGAACCAATACCACTATAAGATTTCACTCTTGCGTAAGCATCTCCACTACATACTCCGTAAAAAGTAAATTCATCTGTTCCATTAAATTGAGATGACTCTGTGTTACTACCAAGAAATACAGAAAAATTACCACTTGTGTAAGTAGATAATTGTATTGTTATTTTATACGTTTTACCAATCTCTAAAATTTCATTAAGTATCGTACTTCCACTTCCATCATTAGATGCAACTCCATCTACTATACTCCAACCTCCAAAAGCACTCCAAGTTAAATCGTTTAATTCACTACCTAACTCACTAAAGTCTCCGTTTTGTACTAACTCACTTCCAAGAGTTCTACCTACCATCTCGACTAAGCCACTAGAATTAACTCGACTAGCAACACTAGCTCTAGCAAAGTCAAAGTCCTCATAAGGCTCTACTACTGGTGCTACGTTGTAAAGCGTACCAGCCTTATAACCAGTAGGAGTTAAGATTATACTTGCTTTATTTAATAGTCCGTCTGCCATTAGTCAATGTCATTTAATGTTTGTAAGAATGCTTGGCTATCTGTAGTGTTCTCTATAGTACCTCCAGCAGCTTCTACTCTTGTTGTAAGTATGCTTATATATTGAGCTGGTGTTGGGTCAAATATACCACCATCAACAATAGTCCAACCATCGTCCTCTATTAAGCTAAATCGTGCAGCATAAGCTGACTCTGTAAATTGTGAGCCACCGAAGTTTATACTTATATCGTTATCGTGTCCTCCAGCTTGCCAAGCTATTAGCGTTGCATCGTAATTAGTAGTAGATAAACCACTAGCGTTCTGCATAAAGTTAGTAAAGTTAGTCACACTTTCTATATTCCACGCTGCTAGAGATTGGTCGAATAGGTCGCAGTTGTAGAACATAAAGCTCATATTTATTACAGTAGAAGTGTCCCAACTATATATATCTCCGTTGAATTGTGAGCAATTATAAAAAGCATAGTGCATATATATAACATTGGAAGTATCCCAAGAGTTTAAATCTTGGTCAAAACTTGTAGCATCGAAAAATATTCCATTCATATTAGTTGCAATACCTACATTCCAATTATTCAAAGGCTTGTTAAATGACGAACACTCATAAAAACAAGTACCAAAATTATTTACAGATGATACATCCCAGTTGCCAATAGCTCCATTAAAGTTAGTGCAATCTCTAAACATTCTATAAAAAGATGTACCAGAAACAGTAGGAGCATCTGTAGCACTAGCATCTAAATTAGTGCATCCATAAAAAGCAGCATCAGTCGATAAGTCTAAAACTCCCCATTGTTTTACGTCAAGCATTTTAAGCCTATCTCCAGCGTTATTAAATTGCCATCCTTGTAATGTTCCCTCTATGCTTATTTCGTATTGACCAGCACTTGAATAAGTGTGTGTAACCTCTTGTTGATTGTAACTTGTTATTGTATCGCTTGAGCCATCTCCCCAGTTTACTGTAGCGTTATAACTACCACCACTAACCAATGGCATCATAAACTGAGTATTCAAGCTAGAGCCACTAGATGTATTCTCTGTGTCAATAGTAAAGACAAATTGATTAGGAGCTGTTTGTGATAAATCTACTACGTCATTCTTCTCTAATAAAAGCACCATAGCATCTTTACGACCTACTTCCTTTATGCTCTTGATAGAATAATTAGTAGAGCCATTAGATATAAAATACTGAGGAGAAACTCCTATGTTTGTTCTGTATCTTATTAAGCACTCTATACGCTCGTCATTGATTAAGGCATCAGCATCAAAGTTAGTATTACCACCTTTGAAGTCAAAGTTTGCATAGATGGTAACGTAACTATTATCAGATACTACTCTCTCGCCATAAGCGTTAGTAGAGTAAGTCTGTGTATATAGTTTTAACTTTCTATCTAGTTTGCCTATTATCATAGTTCAAGCAATCGGTAAGGAGTTAATAAGTGGTCTACCATAAGTGGTAATTCATTTACTTGAGTTCCCATAACAACATCTTGTCGGTTCTCATAATATCGACCAACGATGATATAAATAGCTTGTACTATTGGAGCTGGAACGTCACTAGCTGTAGCACCTACTATAAACTCAACCTCTACAGCGTTTGGTCTTTCGTAAGTGTTTGGAAAGTCTCCATCCTCCGATTCATATATCCTTCCTGGTCTTACCTTAGTATCTACATCGTAATTAGAAGCAGCTAAAGTTTGTAATGTATTGTCGGCATCGTAATACTTAATGTGAGTAACACTAGCAACATCTCCCACTTGTAAGTCAATGTAAGGAGGAAACTCATCGTAAAAAAGATTGTACGTCTGAGTCATCAATCTACGTCTAGTGAACTCTTCTACAACTTGCGTAGCAACATTAATCAAAGACGTAATATAAGTATTGTCATCGTCATAGTCTGAGTCTATTCTTAAAAATGCCTTAGCCTCTGATAATGATATAACAGTAGACGTTGGAGCAGTCTTTAGAACTAACTTACCATAAGGCACATAGTCAGAGCCTCTTAATGTGTTGAAGTTGTAGTTATAGTATTCCATTTTAAAAAATTAATGGAGAGAGTGTTTCCACTCCCTCCGTTAAAATAAACAAATTATGCTTCAATCAATTTAACAAAAGCAGTATCATTTTGTACACAGTCTCCGTCTACTAAAGAAGTCAAGATGTATCTTGGCTCACCAGTTCCAGCATTCGTAAAGATATCATAGATGACATCAAGTCCGCCAAATTGAGCTATGTGACATTTTGAGAAGTCTCCGAATAGAGCGTGGTCTTTAGTAGCACCACCACCATTACCTACGTTAGGAGAAACAAAAGAGAAGTAGCCGTTAAGCTCTTTTCTAGCGTTGTCCCAGATAGGAGAAACATTAGAAACTTGTGCTAAAGATTTTACAGTAGCGTAAGCAGATGGGTCTAATAAGTAAGCCATTCTAGCTCCGTTAATTTGTACACCATTAGCAATTAAGTCAGTTTCCATTTCAATCCAATCAGCAGCAGTAACCGTAGTTGGTCCAGTAGCAGCGTCAGCGAAGATAGAAGTAGGAGCGTTAGATACATCACCAGTACCTAATAAAGCAGCCTCTAAAGTAGAAGCTACAGACGCAGCCATATTTCTTCTCAAGGCAGCCTCGACGGATTGATTTTGAGCTATAGCCTCAGCAGAAACATTTACAATAGAGATAAGTTTCTTAGGAGATAATGTTACGCTAGAAGCAGTACCATTAGCAGCAGGAGCAGAACCACCAGTCTCAGCAACAAAGCCAGAGTTGATAGCACTAAATACTGGGAACTTCATATTGTCGACTCCAGCGTAAAAGTTACTTCCCGCAGAAGCTAAAACTAGATTTGCTTCAAGTTGGTCAGTCCAAGCCATAACCTCAGTTGCATTACCAGCAGCAGTAGCTACAGCAGCACGAGTTAGGATTGTAGATGGTATAGCAATACCTTTAAATGATTGACCAGTATAACGAGCCTCGTTTCTTGCCTCTTGGTCCATCTCTTTTACAAGACCTTCTAAACGACCAGTAGCAGCTTGATTCATAGCATCTTGGAAAGAATAATCTCTCACTTCGCTAGGAGTGTTTTCTGTTACTTCTTTAACAGCTTTAGTTGCTTGAAGTTTTTCGAAAGATTCAGCACGAACTGCCATCTTGTTTAACTCCTCAACTTTTTCATTCAAAGAGTCAAAGTTGCTTTGCTCATCGTTAGATAAGTCACGACCTTCAGCAGATGCTACAAGTCCTTCCATCTTTTCGATAACCTCAGCTCTTTCCTCTTTGTAAGATTTTGAGTTTTTCATTTTATAGAAAATTAATATTAATATTTATTTTTTAAGATTCTTAAACGCATTTCATTGAGGGAGCGCTGTTTCAAATCTTCTTCTTCTTTTATACCCTCTAATTTTTCAGCCTCTAAACTTTCTTCTAGTTTTTTAGCCTCTTCTTTTTCTTGCCATTGTTCCATAGAACGCAAAGCTACAGAGCTACTAGCAGCATCATAAGCTGGATAAGTTACACTCGATACATCGTAAAGCCTAGATACTTTGTTAATCGTTCTGTAGTTAGTTCCGTCTTTTACCTCCCAAGAGTCATCCTCTACAATGAATGCAAAGCTAGACTGGTTAATAGTACCGTCTTTAAGCAATTCGATTAAGTCTCTTGACGTTGATACATTAGGATTTAACTTTGCCTCATACCTTAATCCTCTCTCATCAACAGATAGTCTTAGAGTTCCGTTAGTAGTTCTAGCTAGTGGTAAGCCATCGTGATTAATTAGGAATCTTACATCGTCCTCTAAACGTCCTTCAAAAGCACCAGGAGCTATAAACTCTCTAAAGCCTCCTAAATCATTAGACTCACTATTAAAGACTGCTCCGTAGCCTACTACTACTGGATTCTCTCCGTCCATTCTTAGCTCTAAGTCTTGAACATTAAATGTTCTTACTTCTTTATTTTTCATATCTATAAATTTTTCTTCTTTACCTATTTCTTTTATCTTTCTTTTAGTCCAAGAGAAGCCTACATCTCCGCCCCATAATGCCCAAGCAATACGTCCAGCAGATGGATAACCTTCGTCTCCACTATAAAAGCCTTGACCTTCTTTGTCTACTTCGTGCCTACTAAAATAAGAGTACATTCTTTTTATTGATTTAATACTAAGATTTACTCTGTTCTTAATATCTCTAGCTCTTGCAACTCCTACCTCTGTTCCACCTCTACCAAACTCCTCACGCCATTCTAAGCCTTGTGCAGCTTCGTCAGCCATCTCTTGAGTTGGCTTAGTGTTTATATCCTCTAACGCTCTATCCTCTTCTAATTGTAAAGAACAGATTGCTAACCTTTGGTCATCTTCATACTCCTCTACCATAGTATCATCAGCCATACATCTCTCGATGAACTCCTCGTTAGTTTCGTCTATATTTTTAGTAGGTATCGGCATCTATTCTTTGTCCTCCTCTTCTACGTCTCCAACTGGAGCAAAGTTTAACGGCATAAATAATTGGTCGCCTTCTGGTCCTACTCTATTCAAGTCCTCCATTCGTCTAATCTCATTAATAGACAAAGCACCTATACTAGCCATCTCTCTGTAATAGGTAGCACGTGAGGAACTATCTCCTCTTAGTAAAGCATTAGCATCTAACTTGATAGTAAACGAGCCAAACTCTGTTTCTCTAAATAGCTTTCTGTTAAGCTCTTGCTCTACCATTACCATATAAGGCATAAGAGTAAATCTTACGAAGTCAATACTCAAAGCCTCAATAGATGAATAGTTAGCTGCTTTCTCTAAGTGACCAATCAAAGATAATGGCACTTTAAATATTCTAGCCACTTCTTCAATCTGAAAACGTCTAGTCTCTAAAAGCTGATACTTGTTAGCATCTATGTTAGTTTGTTCAAACGTCATACCCTCCTCTAAGATAGCAGTCTTACCAGCTACAAACGAGCCACTATAGTTTTGATTCCAAGAGTTCTTTAGTCTTGCTACAGCTTCTTTACTTAGTTTGCCTGGATGTTTGATTACTCCACCAACTTGTGCAGAGTTTCCTAGATAACTATTAGCTGTATCATTAGCAGCTATAGAAGTTGCTATTGTAGTGTTTTGTGCTTTCAATACGCTTACTCCCTCACAACCATTAAACGATAAATTGAAAAAGTGTAACATATCTTCTTTCATTACTCCAATCTCATAGTCTTTGATGTCGTAATAGATTTGTCCTTCGTGCTTAATTACCTTAACGTCTTGTGGATTAATAGGTATTAATGCTACTGGTCTAGCGTTGCTATCTCTCTCAATATAAAAATACGCATTCCCCTCTAGCAATAAGTTAGTCATAAGAGTATCTAGGAATGTGTATGGTGTCATATACTCGTTAGGATTACGAGCTAGTAGTCGGTAGATTGGATGGCTAACGTCAGTTATTTTGTCGTCATCTTCCTCGACTCTGTAAACTTTTATAGGTAGACTAGCTATTGATTCGCTGATAACTCTTACACACGCAAAGACTGCGCTAAATGTTAATGATGTATCTCTAGTAACTGCTGTTCTGTTGGCTGCACCATATCCACCAAAAACTGCTTTTAAGAAGTTATCTCCTCTCTTCTCAGAACGGAGGAAGTCAAATAGTCCCATAAATAATTTGTAATTACTTTACAAAGATAAGAGAAATCGCAAAAGTGGACGACTAAATCCAGACTATTCCTCTGTCATCATAAGTTGAATTGTCGCTACTATCATCATTCATATAACATCCTAGAGCCATAACAAGCGCAACCATTCCGTCAATCTTTTCGCTTGACTTACTCTTATCCATTTTAATGTTTCCAGCTGGGTCTGTTTTCATAGCTAAGTTAGAACACATCCAACGAAGTACTTTGTTACCAGCGTGATTAATCTGTTTGCCTAGTACGAGCTTCTCAAGTTCTTTAGTTGGTGCTGACATACTAGCAAAGCCTTGCCCATAGCTTTCCATAGGCAATCCGTCCTCTGTCAAGTCTATAACTAATTGGCTAGAGTTCCATCTATCGTAGGCAATAGACTTAATGTTTACAACCTCAGCAACTTCTTTAATTTTTTTCTTGATGTAATTGTAATCGGTGACATCGCCCTCTGTGAGTTCAAGTAGATTCTCCTTAGACCAACCTATATAATCTACTTGGTCTCTTCTACTTCTTATAAAAGCATTTTCTTTAGGAGCAAAGAAGTAAGGGATTACCGTAAACCTATCATCCTCTGGAATGATTAAAACAAAAGCAGAAACATCTCGAACACTAGCTAAGTCAAGTCCAGCGTAAGCTGTCATCCCTTTGTAATCCTCTAAGTTGATTGGAGCTTTATTACATTCCATCCATTGTTGGTCTGATAGCCATTTACTAGCTGATGACATCCATTGGTTCAGATGTAACATTCTAAAAGTATTCTCATAGCTTGGTAGCTTAATAGCTTTCTCTTGTTCTCTTTTAAGATAGTCTAATTTAACTACTCCAGTTTCTATTCCAGGATTAGCTATCCTTAATGCTTCCTCTGTAGTCCAATCAGTTTCTAAATCGCAGAAATACTTAACGTAGTAAAATGAATCGTCTTGTATTATTCCCTCAGATACTTTACGACCATACTCCTCTGTCTTGTAGCATATAGACTCACGATTGTAACCAGCAGTAGTAATGGCTATTGTCATTGGCTGTCTCCTACTACCTACCGATGTAGTCAAGGCATCCCATAGGCTTGAGTCTTTCTGGACAAAGAACTCATCCATACAAATAAAACTAGCGTTGTATCCAAACTTACTAGAAGCCTCAGAACTGATAGCCTTAAAAGCTGAGTTGCTTTTCTCGTGGATTATAGAGTTCTTAAATACTTTAAGATTCTTGTTTAATTGACTATCTGCTCTAACCATTCCACTAGCTACGTCAAATATAATACCAGCTTGTTGTCTATCTCCAGCAGCAATGTAACACTCAGCACTAGGCTCTCCATCGGCTAATAACATATATAAAGCTATTGCACTTATCAACGTAGACTTACCATTCTTTCTTGGTAGACAAATGTAAGCAGTTCTAAATCTTCTAAGTCCAGTATCTCTATACTTCCAACCGAACAAGTCTCTTACTATAACTTTTTGAAATGGCTCTAACTTAAATGGCATTCCTCCTAGCTCTCCTTTAATGTGCTTAATGTGATTCTCTATAAAGTAAACACATCTATCGGCTGCCTTGTCATCAAAGTAAAAAGTCTTATCCTCTTTAAGTTTCATTAGAATAGACTTGTTTGTTTTAAATGTTCTGAACATCTAGCGTTAGCCATCTCTACATATTTTGGCTCTATGTCAAAGCCTATAAACTCTCTATCTTCTTTGGCTGCCATAGCACATTCTGTACCACTACCAGCAAAAGGAACTAAAACCAAATCGCCTTTCCTTGAGCAAGTTTGTATTAAAGCTCGTGTTAAAGTTTCTGGTTTTTTAGTGTCGTGTTTATATTTTCTTGTTATATGACTTTCTTGACTAAACTCTAAAACTTCTTCAAACTTATGTGGATTGTAAAAAAATCTTCTATACTCATTTTCCCATATTTTTTTATTAGATGTATATTCATCTAAAAGTTTTTGATAATTATTTTTTATTTTTAAAAAATCAGTTATAGTTTTAAAAACTATTTCTGATGGTATTGATTTTCCTAATTCCCACGAGGATAATTGTGCATTAGCACTATTAATATTTTTAAAATGTTTTTTTATAATTTCAGCTAAATGATTCCTTTTTATTTTTTTTGATATATTTTCAAAAAAGATTTTAAAAGGATTTTTATTAAAAACATATATTCTTTCACTCGCCTCTCTTCCTTTGTCTATTTCATCTATATCATTAGTATACATTAAAATCCTTTCATTGTGTGTATTAAAAGAACGAGCTAAATCTGGAGAATAGTATTGGTATTGCATACTATCTTTTTTTCTCCAAACTAAACTATTTTCTAAATTAAAATATTTGTCAAATATTATTTGAGAGTAAGCTATTTTTTTTTTATCTCCATACCAAAACAAAGTACCGTTATCGGCTAAAACTCTTTTACATTCTATTGCCCACTTCTCAACATCTTTTAAATAATCGTCAAAGCTATTCCAAACAAAATCAAAATCTCCCTTAACTTCAAAGTAAGGAGGGTCGGCAATAATTAATTGCACCGACTTATCTTCTAGTTGGTTAGTAGTCCAATCTCCTAAGTGTACTTTATTAATCATTAGTCAAAGAAATTAAAATCGTCAGTCCTTTCCTCATCTTGGTCTGGCATACTAAGGGATGCTCTGCTGCTTGGAGTGAAACCAAATTGCGTAGCAATTTTCATTGCATTCTGTAAAGCGTTTTGCATTACCTTGTACTTAGGAGAAATCTTACTAGACCTCAATCGGCCATCTTTGTCTACAGTCTGCTCTGTAAAATTACCTTGTAACTCTTGAGCTATCTCTCTATAGATTCCTATTTCATTACAGTACGCTGCTAAGATTGATAGGTCAGTTAGATGCAACATCTTTATATTGGCTAGTTCGTTAGTTACTAAATGCCATTCGTCTGCACCTTGTTGATTAAGGAAGGAGGGAGCTTGAGGCATACTAACAACTGCCGTTGTCTCCTTCTCGTTTCCCACCAGCCGAGATTTTTCTAGCGTACCTT
>Ga0222717_10001403_pt1 | contig 19722 bp, 11 predicted proteins | sample C33_18DmetaG_FD_165053 | JGI IMG/M metagenome (GOLD analysis project Ga0222717, IMG submission 165053) | Estuarine water microbial communities from San Francisco Bay, California, United States - C33_18D | ecosystem: Environmental > Aquatic > Marine > Unclassified | place: USA: California...
ATTGTTAAGTTTATTGCAAAGTCGGAACCTTGGTCAATAACTAGGTTGTATACGGCTGCTGTCATTTCATTTTCTCCATTACAGAATTATAGCCAACTTGAGGTGTTATGTCAAGAATTATTTTTTTGGTGGTATCTATCTCCATCTAGGCCCTTCTAACCAATTCACCAAAGAGTATCTAAGTCCCTCTGTTACTTTCGTTACCCGATGAGATAGATAACTGGGAAATACTAAAATAGATCCTTGTGTTTTGAAATTAAGAGGTGTTTCCACATGCTGGAATTCAAAACATCCTCCCTCATAAGTATCGGGGTTTGTGAGTTGTATAACTACAGATAATTTACGATCATACATAGATTCGCCCTGCCAGTTAATATCATGATGCCAATTATAGAAAGAATTTTCAGAGTATTCTCCAAACTGAGCATCCGGTATATAATCTACATCAAAGTTAAAAACAGATCTATTTGCTTCAAATCCGTAGTACTTTATTAGTTTTCTTATTTCAGAATTGTCAGTAAAACCTAGTTTAGTTTTTCTAATACTAGAGTCAGGTTTATAGTCTTTATCTGAAAAAACTGTGCCATCTCTAAGAGTAAGCTCTTCTTTGCAGTCTTGTATTAATTTTTCGCATATCATGGGAGGTATTCTACCTTCCCATAGTTGCCATGCTTGTCTCATTATTCATATCCTTGTGTGTTAAAGAAAAAAGTTTGAAAAAGTCTTCCGTTGTATTTATCTGTACCAAAGCCCGGAAGGACACTTCGATGATATTGAGTTGCTTTATATATTATTAAACGATTGTAAATATTTCCTGCAAAGCTTAGAAGTTCCCAGTTAGTCATATCTTGATCATTTTCTTCACCTTGATTACAGTCAGAAATACCACTTTTTTTATGTCTATATATACCTGTACCAGACTCTAAAGGAGCGTTTGGTGTTAGGTATAATACTGCTGCGTATTCTGTTTTATCATGATGAATCCAAGTAGAAGCTTCTTCTGTAGTATACTGGTAAGAAGTATTATACTCCGTCGGCCAGTAACTTATCTTTTTACCAATAAGATTCTCAAAAAAAGTTTTTAAGTACTCTGATTGTTCAAAAGGCTCAGGATCTGTTCTCAGTCCTGGGTAGTTTCCACTTATAGCAAACTCCTGTTTTAAAGCTTCCTCTCTTACTTGGTCTACGTTAGTATAAAAATTATCAAAAATTAAAAAATTATTGTTCACTATAGTTGTCCTATTCTTACTCTTAAAGTTGTTCCGGAATAAATATCTATTCTTCCGTTTGGTCCATCCATTTTTATTGAGCCGCTAGATCCTGGGGTCGAAACTCGTACGTACTCTGTAAAAGTTGTACCACTTCCTGAGTATACAAAAGCTCTATCAGTAGGTATATGCCAGTACACGTCTCCGGCTACTGCGGGCGATTTCAAGGCTTCAATAGTTGATTTTTTAACAGAGTTAGATGCGGGATCTGTGCCACTAGTATGAAATGCAATAGTTGCGCCTGCATCACCTGTAGGACCTACAGCACCTTGAGCACCTGTGCCTCCTTGAGGTCCTGCGGGACCTTGTGCACCTTGAGGGCCTTGTGCACCTTGCGCACCTTGAGGTCCTGGATTTCCGGTCGGGCCTGGAGTTCCCACATCTCCTTGAGGTCCTGCAGCACCTTGAGCGCCTTGTGGACCTGCTGGGCCTGTAGGACCGTCATCTCCTTGTGGTCCTGCTGCACCTTGAGGTCCTGCAACCCCTTGTGTACCTTGCGGTCCGTCAGGCCCTGTAGGACCTGTAGCACCTTGAGGTCCTGTGGCCCCTGCTGGCCCCGTAGCACCATCATCTCCTTGTGGTCCTGTTGGTCCTTGTGGCCCTATAACACCTTGTGTACCTTGTGGTCCGTCAGGGCCTGTAGGACCTGTAGCGCCTTGAGGTCCTGTGGCCCCTGCTGGGCCTGTAGCACCGTCATCTCCTTGAGGTCCTGTTGGTCCTGCGGGACCTGTAGCTCCTTGAGCACCTTGAGCACCTTGAGCACCTTGATCACCTGTTGGACCTGCGGGACCTGTAGCTCCCTGTGAACCTTGAGCGCCTTGAGGTCCTGCCGCACCTGTGGGTCCTGCATCACCTGTCGGACCCGCAGGACCTTGAGCACCTTGAGGGCCTTGAGCACCTTGAGCACCTTGAGCACCTGTATCTCCTGTCGGGCCAGTTTGACCTTCAGTAATTAAAGGTGCTCCAAAGCTGCCTGAAACTAGAGCAGAAACTGCTGTTGCGGTACCAATTATAGTATGTGTTACTCCAGTGACACCACCAGAGACTTGAGTGGCATTTGCGTACCATCTATTAGCAGTAATATTCTGCACAGCATACCAGTAAGCACCAGAAGCATTATAGAAAGTAGGAGTTATTTTTGTCATGTCTGAGATAGCTGAAGAGCCGTCTGCAAATACTTGAACCCATCTAGAGGTGTCGGATTGTGGGTTAGTAGAAATACCAGAGTGTGCGGACTTAGCTGCCCAAACTTTGCTATTGTAGCTTACTACAGAGCCTATTGCATAAGATGCTCCACTGCTCCATGCACTAATACTAGGAGCTGAGCTAAGTACTGTCTTAGATGCAGCTGAGTAATATAAAAACGCACTAAACCCATCCGGCCCTGCCGAACCTGCCGCACCTGCCGCACCTGTAGGACCTTGCACTCCTCCACTGCCTTGAGGCCCTTGAGGGCCTTGAGCACCTTGAGCACCTTGAGCACCTGTATCACCTGTTGGACCGGAAGGACCTGCTACACCTTGAGCGCCTTGGTCTCCTTGAGGGCCTACCGAACCTGTTGGACCGGAAGGACCTTGAGCGCCTTGGTCTCCTTGAGGGCCTGTTGGACCTGTTGGACCTGTTGGGCCAGAAGGACCTGCAGCACCTTGAGCACCTGTATCTCCTGTCGGGCCTACCGGACCTGTTGGACCGGAAGGACCTTGAGCTCCTTGATCTCCTTCTTCTCCTTGGGGGCCTACCGGACCTGTTGGACCTGAAGGACCTTGAGCTCCTTGATCTCCTTCTTCTCCTTGGGGGCCTACGGGGCCTACGGGACCGGAAGGACCTTGAGCTCCTTGATCTCCTTCAGGACCTGTTGGACCTGTTGGACCTACTGCACCTTGTGGACCTGTTGGACCATCAGGACCTGTAGGGCCATCTGCACCTTGAGGGCCTGGATTACCTGGATCCCCTACGGGACCTACTGCACCTTGTGGACCTGCGGGGCCTTGAGGACCTTGAGGACCATCAGGACCTTGAGGACCTTGAGGACCTTGAGGACCTTGCTTAGATTTTGAAAAAGTTTGAAAAGATTCTACATTTTGCGCTATGTTTTCTATATTTATAGTGAATTTTATGAAAGCTGTATCCGAAGATAGAGCTGTAATAGGCCCTGTAACGAAAGATTTATTTGCACTCCCTCCTGCAATAGTAGGACTAGAGTCTGGAGTAATAGTGGAGGAGTAAGAAAGAGAAACACTAAATTGTCCTGTTGAAGGATTGGAGGCAACATTAGTAAGTTGAGTAGTGCCTCTATAAGCTTCGATTGTAGTACCTGAGCCTGTAAAGCCTCCAGTTATAACAGTTCCTGTATTATCTGTAGGAATAGTATGTGCCGAATTAGTGTTTACAATAGTAACACCACTTTGAGCATTTATACCTGTAATAGTAATATTATCAAAACCTAATTCAGTTTGATTTCCGTCTGAAACACCCACTCTAATATTATTATTTGAAAAGTGAGAACTAGGTATAGTATACGTTTTGGTTCCTGTCGAACTAAACTGTGTATCATCTGTTATACCATCTCCTGTAAATTTAAACCATGGAGTAGTTACATTCTGTGCCGTTGCTGTAAGAGTTAGAGTTCCTGTAGGCGTAGGAGTATCTTCATCATTGTATAGAATAGAGTAATCTGGAGAAGATAATTTAACTGCGGAGGACTGTGCTCCCCTTTCACCTTTGCTAAATGTTTGTACTCTTGTAAAAGTTGTTTCAACACCTAAGGAATCTTTTACTATAATGGTAAATGTAAGTTTACCTGTTAGTCCTGGTAAAGCTGTTATTCCTGAATATTCTACTGTTGTACTTTGCTCAACTGGAGAGACACTACTGGCTGTGACCCCGTCCGCATCTACTGCTGATACTCTGAACGAAGAGTTTGCGTAAGGTGAAGAATTATTATATGCTAAGTTTGTACTTCCTGATACTACTGAAATTGTAGTGCCTGTATTACTAAAAACTAAATTGTTATTAGTATCTATTGGAACCGTAGCATTATCATTCGTCAATGAAATAGTTATCCCATCAAGTGCTCCGTCTGAGATTCCTTCAACTCCTCCAGTACTTGCACTTGCGTAATCAGCAGCACCTACGGTTGCCGCAACAAATGAAGAACCGACAGCATATGTTACTCCCGAAGTACCTGCAATGGTATTCCAAGCTGCTTGATTTAGTCCTCCAAGATCTTTTATATTATAAGTTTTACCTACAACAAAACTTCCTGAAAATTCATTATTATTGGGTTCGTAATTAGAGAAAACTATTTTTTGAGAAGTCTGTGTAGTTTGAGAGCTTCTAAGAACTGAATACCTAAGCCAATAGTATCTACTGGTTTGTCCCGAGTCTATTACAGAATCTGTATAGGTATTTGAAGTAGTATTGCCAATATGTATAGCATTTGCTATATTATTTATAGGATCTCCGTTGATATCTTTTCCGGACTTCCATATTTGTACCGTGTAATTTGCAGAATTAAAATTATCAGAGTTTTGCCAATTTAACTCAATGCCACCCCTTTCATTTTGTGTAGCAGTAATAGTATTTGCTTTGACAGGTAAGGGTACTGCCATGTTAGCTACAGAAGGTATAGCAGGGGCTATTACTTGTGCAGGCTTGGCAGCAATTAAGTACCCTTCATCTGAGTGTTCTTCCGCTGTAATTTGAACCAAACAGTTTTCATTAAACTTTATATTGTCTATTCTGAACATCTTCTGCGACCAGCCAAATCTGCTGTAATTTATTCGCATAACGTCCCCGGCTCTTAATAAAATACCTTTAGGAACCATAGTGAAATTAATTTTTAAACCATGCCTTGAAGAATCTAAATACTGTTTTGCATTCATTCGGGCATTATAATAGTTTGTAACATAAGGCGTTCTCATGCTGCCCTTTTTTGGAACCATTCTATCTTCTTTAAGATAGTTAGAGTTAAACATCATTACAGAGCGCCCCTCAAACCTATTTTGAGGATCGTTTATTGTAAGATCTAGCTGATTATAAGTACCTTTTTGACCCGCATCTTCAACACTGATAGAACCGATAATATCTTCTTCTTCTACTACTTCAACAGTGTAGGACTCTCCATCTATCGATATGGTAGCAGGTGTTTGTGCTTTTCTTTTTACATCTAAAGAGTACTTACCGTTTGAGTATCTTAGTATACCGTTGAAATGGTTAAGCATGCTATTGATATTGGAGAACACGGATTTAGAGGTGTCTAGCACAACATTGGTTTGATGACGAGTAACGTGTCTTTGATTTTGTGCATCCCAGCCCAAATACCTCCAGTACTTGACATCATCAGCATCATATAAACTGTATCCAGAAGTATAAGAAGTTGCTGATTTATAGGTTTTAACTAAAGGATCGCCGTCGGAAGTGAATCTGTCACCATAAACAGGACTACCGTCTACAACGAAACGATTAAAATCTAAGTCTAAAGTGCCCGATACAACACCTGTTAAAGATAGAGCAGCTGTAAGACTATTACTAGCATTATAAGTAACCAAACCGTCAGACCCTGTATGTGTATGAAGTTTTCCATCTTTATAGTAAAGTTCTCCTGAATAAAAATATTTCCAATCTTCATGACGATGCGCAAGTTTACCTTTAACTTCCTTAAACTCTACAGAATAACGTGTATCATTCCCGCCGCCAGGCCTAGGAATAGTTATTGCTGAAGATACGCTTTTTACTTTTCCTTGCCAAAGAGTTTTTCCTGAGCTTGTAAACTTATACTCCGAGTTTATAGTAGGAGCTGTTTGAGCTAAAACTGTAACATTAGAACGCTCATCACAAGCTCGTGCTGCTGCAAAAAAACTTTCCTTATCTATATCAGCATCTATATTCAAACCTCTTCCATATCTAGGGTCTGTTAAGTAGTCAAGTAGTTGCATAGCAGGATTTGTACTAACTCTTATATCTTTATTAGAAGTAAAAATCTTATAAGTGTCATTCTGAAGAGGAGGGTGAGAAAAAGGCGAATCTACAGCAACTATTTTTGAAGTGCCCCCACTATAGGCTGTTATTTTCCTTCTTTCAGGCTCTGATACACTTCCATCAGAGAAAACGTGAGTGAGCTCTATTTCTCGACCTACATAAACATCGACGTCAGTTGATGCATTGGATTCCAGCTGAAAAGACTGTAAAGGAACTACATAAGTAGTCTCTTCAGTTAATACGCTAGAGTCTTCTGTTGTTTGTCCTACGTTTTCAAGAGTATTATTATTTATATTAGCTTGATAAGCATTCAAAGCTTCGCCAGCGTCTCTTTCATCTAAATCCGCTAAAATAGCAACGATTTCTGATATCTGAATTCCTAATTGCGAAAGCGCATCAGAGTTTCCTAATACAAGGTCTACTCCGTCTCCTGACGAACTAGCACTTACTGCAGTTATTTCTTCAGACAGGGTTGCAGGAACAGTGCCTGTATGACCAGTATAGTCCGTTGTTACAAAATGTATTTTATTGCTGCTACCATCCTCTATATAGAAAGCATTAAGGCTACCAGTAGGATCTGTTTTAAACCTAACTCGAGTTTCAGGATTTCCATTCATATCAAGAATAGTATAAATATCTTCAATAACATGAGTACCTAGAGAGATATCCGTGCCACCAATAACTACATATTTTGAGGCTACAGTCTGTCCGATGTTAAAAGTGGAAGTAGCTACATCTGTTGTTGAGTGGTCGGGGTCTATAACATAGGAAAAATCATAATTAAGACATGCAACTCCTTTTCCTCTTACAACAAAGTCTAGAGAAGGTATTGTGGTTTCTCCCTCTCCAATCGTATACTCAGCTACTAGATAAGCTGTATCTAGTAGCTGATGATTAGCTCCCCAATAAGGTTCTGTGCCTGAGTAATAATCTTGTGCAATTTTGAAATTATTTGAGTTATGTAGAAGTATAGAATCTGCTTTTTGATTACTTGTACCTGCATGAAATTGCATTCTAACATCAATGGGATTATCAAATCTCGTGCCTTTTTCGTGGGTTATACCTTTTCCTTGAGGAGAAGCTCCTATATCAGTATCTGAAAAACCCTCGGGCGGATAATAATCATACTCTCTATAAAATCCATCGTAGTCGGTTATCCAGCGCGCGCCTCCCTTGCCAAAACTAGTTCCATAAGCGGTAGTAGTACTGCTGCCTCTTATATTTTGACTTGTTAGAGTGTCTCCTCTGTCAGCTCTTCCTGAACAAGTTACATCTACAGTTCCATTAGCAGTTTGAGTCCCTCTAACGCTTAAATCGTTAGCATCTATACATATAGAAGAAGTATCATCAAAAAATATATCATATAAGCCCGCTACCTGACCTTCGCAGATTGCATAGGCTACAAATACTTTTTTAGAGTCTGAATTTAAAGTGTCAACAAAAACAGGAACACTATCAATCTTATTTACGCCATATATAACGGGCAAGTATTTTGCTGCTAAGTTAAAGCGTAAGTCTACTTCTCTGTCTACAGTTACTTGATACTCCTCTTGAGAATATGACTTCTTTAAACCAAACCAACTGCTTTTCTTTTTTAATCTAGTTTTTGTTTCTTGTACTTGATATGTAGATACTAAATTAATTGCTTGTTCGCTGTGTAAAAATCCTAAATCTGATGCATACTCAGGGCGTATGGCAGCTGCTGGATCAGGTTTTCCATCTTGATTTAATGCCCGGTGATTTTGATCTGCTGTAAGTCTTCCAGAGACTCGAGAAAAATCTCCCCAATGACTAGTAATGCTCCAAGTTATTACAGAGCTTTTTGAAGGGTCTTCTTTTAACTTACCGGAAGCAATTATACCTTTAAATAGTAGATAAGGTTTTCCTATAATAGCACCAGTCTCTGTATCAATATGTGCTTTATATACAAATACATCTCTGTTTATATATCTAGCATAGCTTGTACCACTGGTTCTATCTATTAATATACTTTCTACTTCTGGGTTATTAAAAGCTAAGGTTACGCTTTGATTAGAGGCCGCGGCGAGAGTACCTTCAACAGAAGTTACTACCATTTTTGTATTATTAACTTCGAATCGATCTACTCTTACTTCTTTATTGTTATTGGTTCCTCCAGAAATAAGAAGTGTATCTCCCTCTCTAAAGCCTTCTTCTACAAAGTTTTTTGTACCTTCTATTGAGGTAGTGGTAAAAGTAACTGTATCCGTAGTTAAAGTGTCTAAAGCAGTAGCACTTACGTTGAGACTCATCGTAGTCGCTCTTGCCTGAGTGGTTTCACTAATCGAGCCTACACCTATAAGTTTATTTGCTATATAAGTTTGAGTGCCGTTTGCGGTAGTACTGTTTGTAGGGTAAGATAAGTCATCCCATATTATATCAGTAGAACCATCACTAAGATACACATAGTCTTGTGCTCTTTTTAAGCTATTTCCTGATTCCGTTATTACAGGTTTTTCAAATTTTACTAAATGTGCATATGTAAAAGAATCCTCTTTTAATAAAGAGTTTCTAAGTGTAGCGTCTAAGTTTCTTATACCCATTATTGAACTTCCTCAAGACTTAAAGAAAATGCATATAAATTATCTGTATTTAGTGCATATTCTTGTACATCGCCTGCTATAACTACTTGGACCTTAGGATCGTTAAAAATAAGATCATCCCCCGCTGTAACTGATTTAGATAGTGCAGGAACAAAATGTATTCTTACTTGATTTGTATCAGGACGAGTTGGTGAGTTACCAACTATATGATAATCAGTATTCGTTTCTACTCTTGTTACTTGGTACGCTTTTTTATGATTGGAGTTGGCACCTGCAATAGTAAACAAATCACCCGGCAAGGGAGTTTTATCTGTAGATACGACGTAGTTGGAAGCTGTTAGTAATAAAGTGGTAGAACCTGCTGTGCCTGTTGAATTAGCCGCGGGAAGAGTTACTACATGAAGCTGATTAGTGCTTCCACCAGACGCTTGCACCCAGGAGCTAAAGTCAGGATCTTGAGGTAGGCGATATTGAGGTAGAGAAACAAAGAAAGGATTTAAGGCTCCTCTTCTTTGAAGTAAGAAAGTATTTATAGGCTCAAACTCATCCCTCGTCATAGGATTATAACTAATTTTTATTCTCCAGTTATGTCCTGTTTTAGCTCTTGCAATAAGTCTTCCCGAATTAGTTCTATCTCTTAAAACTTTTTGATTCGAAGAAAAAGTTACTGCAGAGTATCCTGCCCCGTAAGATCCTCCGCTGGCCGCACCTGCGTCGGTTATTCTATTATTAGGATCTGGTAATATGTTTTGAAAAGTACTGAAATCTGCCATTAGTATCTCCCTACGCCCATAGCGGCCGCATTAGGTTGTAGTACGGTAGTATCTACCTCTTCAACAAAAGATTGTCCATAAGAATTTGCAGCTTCTCTAATCATGCCTATTATATTTCCTCTTTGTAATGTTAGCATATCCTCTACGCCTCCAGAATCTATTGTATTAATATTAAAAGTTACTTGGGCAGGAGCACCCGCTGCTTGTACTTCGTCTGCAGGAGCTATACGTCCTGCACGATCCGGAATAAACATTTCAGGTCCTTGTTCTCCTACCATAAACCCTGCTGTCTCTCCTCCGGCTGCTCTATATTTGGCTCCGGTGAAGGCAGGTGTAAAGTTACCCGAACCTCCAGTTCCGTCTGCACCTCTCAAATAAGCCTGTTCTCCTCTTGCGGACTGAGAAGTTGCTAAGTCTACAGTATTACCTCGTTTTCCTAACTCTATGGAACTTGGTACTGCTGCAGAAGCTGACCCTGAGCCTCCTCCTTGAAAAGTCGACGCAGCAATCATACTAAGCTGTTTAACACCCATAGCTGCAACCATACCAGCTAATGCAAAGTTGAAAGGCGGAGGGGCAGCGCCTAACATAGATATGACACCTTGTGCCGTACCTATAACTGTTTGAGCCATCTTCATTTTTTTATCTGTTTCGAAGGCTTTTCGTTTTGCATCTTCTTTTTTCTTCTCTAAAGCGGCTATCTTTGCTAGACTTTGTTTGGAAGATCCGTCTCTTTTCTTTTCAGCATTTATCTCTTCATCTATGCCTCTGATTCTTGCATCAGAAGAGGCTTTACTAATTGCTCCTATACTTGCGATTACTGAACCTACTGCCGATAAACCCGCTTGTAGTTTATCAGTTGTAGAAGCTCCTTCTGTATTCATAATTTCAAATGCGGCAGAAAAAGAAGTAGCCATATTAGCAGACCCTTCAAGTACTGCAGCCATTAACTCTCCTTCAGGCCCTATGCCTCTCATAGCACTTGCCAGTTCTTTGGCTTGTGCAACACCCCCTTCCATCATTGTTTTGTTAGCCTGGGTTTTTGCAGCAGCTACTTCTTCAGCATTCTTAGCAAGTATAGCTTTGTCTTCTCCATCATAATCTTTTTGAGTTTTCTCTGCTTCAGCAACAGCTGTTGCAGCTGCGGCATTATTATCCGAAGCCATTATAGCAACACCTCCTACATTACTTCCAGTACCTGCTCCTAGATTTGATAAAGCTTCATTTCTTATCTCTCTTTCTTTTGCCGCTTTTTGATTTAATAAATTTTGAAGTTCTAATTGCTTCTTTAACTCTGCGGTACTGCCTTCCTCTAAGCCTTTCAGATCAGCACGAACTTGTTTCTCTTTCTCTCCAAGAACATTTAGTTCTCTACGATCTGCTAAATAATTTAGTCCTTGGTCTCTTAATAAAGAGGTGTAAGACTCCTCTAAGGCTATGCGTAAGCTAGCTTGCTCTCTTTTAGATTGCTCTGTTAAAAGACTTACCCTATTTGCATCTGCTATTCCTTTTGCTGCCGCTTTTGTATCTTCTGCACTCAATGCTTCACCCATTAATCCGCTAGTAGAATCTCCTAAAGTGGACTTTAATGCCTGAATAGGCTTAAGAGCATTTTCCATTTCGGTTTCCGTAAGGTCGCCTTCTGCTTTTAGTCTTCTTATACGTGCTTCCTCTAGGTCGAACTGAAGCCCTAATAAAGAAAACTCTAGTCTTACTCTTTCTTTTGCTGCTTTTGCTTCTTCTACACGTGCTTTACTCTCCGGACTATCTTTTTTCATGGATGCTTGTAGAATTTTTAACTCATCGTCTTTTTCAACATTAGAACCTGCCTGTACTCGTTTCAACTTTAAAGCTTCTTTTGCTTGCTTCGCTGCTAGATTAACCATTTCTCTTTCTATTTTTGATCTTTTTGTTGCTAGGCCGAGTAATTTTTGCTGGCCTTTAATACCTGCTATTGACGCTAAAGTTGCTGAGTCAGCATGCTCTGCTATTTTTGCATCTTCTCCCTTAATTTTTTCTTTAAGATCTAAAATCTTTTTATTTGTTTCTTTTCCATTTGCTTTTACAATTTCGTTGTCGAGTTCTGCTTGCAGAGCTTCTCTCATTTTGATAGCAGATTCTTTTAATAAGTCGAGTCTTCTTTGTTCTATGGTTTCATTAGCTGAAGAAAACTTAGATAAACGTTTAGCTTGGTCTGCTATATTTTTTGATTTTCTTGCACCCGTTGCCATTAAAACATTATTTTCAGCAATCTTTGTTGCTGCTTCGGCGAAAGCTCCCGCAGTATTAGTAACAAGAGAAAGCTTAAATACTCTTCTTAGTACTTTTTCTTGTTCTTTCATTTGATCTGTAACTGCAGCATTTTTACCGGTGTCGTTCAAGATATTTTGTTGTATTGCTGCATCCGTTAACGAATTAGCAATACTATTTATAGTATCAAAAAGTACTCCATTAGATCCAGCAATTTTTGCCTGACCAGCAATTGCATCATTTGCGAATTTATTAGAAGCTTCATTTGCTTCTTCAATAGATGACTGTAGTTTTGTGGCAGGCTCTCTTGCTGCCTCCATCATTTCTGTCAAAACAGATGCCGATATGGTGCCGTCGCCTTCACTTAATAACGTTTGAATTTCTGCATACTTTGCTAGTTCATACGCATATGCCTTAGTTTCGCTACCCGATTTAATCATAGCTCGAGCTTCCGCAATCACTTGGTTGACTCTTTCTTTACCTATTGTTTTACTTTTATCGAGCTCTGCTTGATATTCTTTCTGCCTTTTTGTTACCAGAGCTACTGCGTAACCAGTATCGTAATAAGCTTGTCCACCTTTAGCTACAAGTCGAGCATTAGTAGCTTCTAGACTCATTAGACGTTTTTGTGCATCTATTAAATCTTCGAAAGCATCGGTTACGTCTTCAGCTTGGTCTTCTTTTTGAGCTGCAATAACCTTTGCCACGCCTGAGGATACTTGATCTAAAATACCTACTCTTACTTTTAGTCTTGCTTGATATTTCTCTTCCTCAGAGATATTTTCTTTTAATTTATCAACCAACTGTTGGTTTGCTGCAGTGAACGAGTCAAAAGATTTTGTTACTTCTTTAAAGGCAGTAGACTCTTTACTTGCTTTAAACAAGTCTCCAAATAAAGGTAAAAGCATAGAAACAGCAAAAGCTATTTGTCCAAAAAAAGGAATTGCATTTAACAAGGCTCTGCCAAATAACCCTACTCCTTGTGAAGCTATTCTAACAACACCAGTAAATTTTTGTATACCGCCTGTTAGTGTTTTTAATTCTTTTGTCTGTGCTTTAGCAAATTTACCTGCTGCTCCAAAACCTCCTAAAGGTCCTGCTCTATCGATAGCATCATACCCTGCAGCTTGTCTCCGTGCTCCTCTTGATTTTGACTTTTGATCTAACTCTACTTTAGAAGCTGTGAATCTTTGACCTTCTAAATTTCTCAAGGCTATTGTTTCTTTTTTTAGATCTTTTATTTGCTGTAATTCTAGCTTTCTTTGCTGGTAAGTTTTGGCGTTACCCCCTTCTAGCTGATTCTCCCTTAATTTTTCTGATACAGCGAGTTTTTTTATCATTGTATCTTGTTCTGCTAAGGTGAGAGTGCCTCTTTTTGCGGCTTGGGCCATGCCGTCTAAACTTTTAGGTACTGTCTTGAAGGCGCCTCCGACTTTAGCAGCAGCATTCGTATATTGTTCAGAAACTACTTTAGTAGCTTTTCTAGCCTGCATAGCGGCAAAGCTAGCTACATCTCTTTGTTTAGCTGCCATACCATTAAGAGCAGGGATTACTTGTTTAACAATTGTTGAGGCAAATAATAGCATACCTGCGTACAAAGCCGTAGGAAATTCAGATAAGTATTTAGCAAGAGGTGCGAGGCCTATATTAATAAAGTTTATTAAGCTCTTAGTAGCATCAGCAAAAGCTGCAGATAACTGAGTATATGGATCAGGATCTACTTTATCTAAAATAGTAGAAAACTTCTTACTACCTTCTTCAATAGTCGCATTTAAAAATGCTTGCTGTTTTTCATATCGAGTTAACTGAGTTACTGTCTTACCTAGAGAATCTGCATATGTTTGTGATGCTTCATCTAACCTTACCATGATGCCTAATTCGTCTAGAATTTCAGGCTCTAACTTTGCAGTACCTCTTACAAGACGATCGAGTGCGTCTCCCATATCCCTTCCTAAAGCGATAGAAGCACCTTTGGCTACTTTTGTAAGTTCTGTAAGTTGTGCGGTGGAGAAGCCGGCGCTCGTTGCAATAGCCGTAGCTCTCATAGCCTGCTCTGTAGAAATAGCAGCATCTGTAACTTTTCTTAGCTCGTTTGCTACATAAGGAAGATTTCGTCCAGCTTCGTTACCCATAACTACCAAGCCTTTAGAAAGTTGCTCTAGTGCAGAAGCTCTAGAAAGAGCTCCAAAAAGTGCAGTAAGAGCAAAGACGTTTGCAGCTAATGTTGCATAAGCACCTACAAGACCATTACTCCCTGTCATAGAGTCTCTCATTTTTGAGAAACCCTTAGCAGCACTTAAACCTGTTTGTCCAACACCCTTTGCACCTCTATTATAACGATCTTGACTTGTAGCCGCCTTTTTAGCAGCTGCGTCAACTTGTCCCAAGCCTGCCGCAGCCTTTTTGGCATCTTTACTAACAAGAGCTAAGTCTCCGTTATCATTAATTTTTAAGGTAAGAGTTACTGTATTAGACAATTTATTTTCTCTTTAGCTTATCGTGCTCCCTTTTTAAATGCTCTTGGGATTTTTTGATAGCTCTTGAGTCTAACCAAGATAATATTTCTAGGAAGAACTCTGTATCTGTTATGCCGTATGCAGACATAAAATGAGATAAGTTTGTATAATCTTTTCCCATAAATCCAATATCTGGGTATACTCTATCTCCTAAACTATTGAAAGTATTTATTGCATCTTGCATTATTTCTGGAAAATCCTCCCAGTCAGGAGGTATCTCATCATCTAAGGGCTCTTTATTTAGTTGTTCGCACATCTCTAAATACTTAGCTCTTGTCATTCCAGTATCAAGATTTTTGTAAAGTTTCTCCAGTCTTTCCATCGTCTTTAGTTTTTGGCTTTGCACGAAAGTTATCTAAGTCAAAGACTACCTCGTTAAGCCAAGTATCAAATTCAGTGGAAGAGGAAACTAAAGCTTCAGCATTTTCTTCTGTAAACTCTAGCTCTTTAGACATATCCTGATCTTTAGTATCTATGAGAATTAGAGTTTCGAGATGCTCTAGGGTTAGGCCTTTCCAATTTTTAATTGTAGAAGTTGCGAACTCCGATACAAATTTTTCTTCATCCAAAGTCTCTACCACTGCTCTTGTTTTTCGATCAAACTTTTGTGCAGTACATCTTTTACGAAGACCGTTTAATTCTTTTCTTGATAAGTTGGCTACTTCTACAGAAAATCCAGATAGACCAGGAAAGTCTACCCATACTGCTTTTGTATCAACCATTAATTTTTTTAAATCCATTCTTTATTCCTCTTAAGATTGTGTTGTATAAATTAGTACGGAAGCAATATTGCCTCCAGTTTGTCGAGTCATTCTCCAGTCTGTGCTTTGTGTAAACACATCTTGTGTACTAACTCTATTTGTAAAAGAGCAGCCGTTAATGTTACCTGTATTTAAGTCTATACCGTAAAAAGTACCGCCAATAGTAGTTCCTGCTTTTATACGTAAAGGTTTGTCTAGTCCAAAACTCTGAGCTACAGTATTATTAGTATCTGTCGAATATCGAGTAATATTACCTGCTAAAATTTTGTTTCCATACTTAAACCCAGATGGATATTGCATTGTACCCGCTATTGCATTATTTACTGTTTTATGGTTAGTCCATTTTACTTCGTGCTGCAGTTCCATTGAAAGAGAGCGTAAATCTGAAGAAATGTCTGTACCATCTAATAAGATGGTTAATTCAGGACACAAATTATAAGTGCGAGGAGAGGCAGGAGTCCTTAGAACCATGCCACTAATTGCATCAAATTCATCAGACTGTCCTGTAAGAAGCTTGGATGCCTCGCCTGACACGGTTAAACTCAGAGGTCGCAATCTCTCGATATTGATCTGCCCATTTGTTATAACACAATCATCAAGTTTAAAAACATCTGCCGCTGTTTTGATGTATAAATCGAAACCGCCATCACTATCCAGCATTCGATCAAAAGTTATTCTAGTATCATCTTCTATAAGAAGATTCGTTTTTAGCTCAAAATTTGCAGGGTTGGCAAAGTTAATTGTAGACGCTTCAAACCAATCACTTTGATTATGCAGTGTTTTTACAGGGCGTGACTGCTCTGTAAATGTTTGGCTAAAAGTTATAGAGCTTATGTCTATTTGTACCTTAGTAGTACCAGACACTATATAAACTTCTGCTTCCTTTAAAAAACTATAATTTGCCATATTATCCCAGATATAACGAGGGGCTCCGAAAAGCCCCTGTCTTTTATACTACATATTATATGTCAATCAACCAAAATTGTCAAGAACTTTTTTTGGTGTGGTTAACTATTACTGCTTCGAAAAGTAAGTAATAGTAGCCTCATTAGTTCCATCAATAGTAGAAGGTAGTGCATTAAATGCAGTTTCTACAGAAATGACATCTTCGATAGAGTGTGTTGGAATCTCTAGGTGACAAGTAGGCATGCTAACCTCTAGTCTAGGGATTCCTGCTGTAGTTCCTCCAATTTTGAAATCAAGAGCGAAAGAGTTAGTTACTACGCTACTAATAGATTTTAAATCTTCCCATAAATCAGCAGAGTTATTTGTTGCTGTAGTATCCTTACTCAAATAGCAGTTCATGCTTCCAGAGATTGAACGAGTTCCTGTAACGTGACCAATCGGAGTATTCACCAAACCAATTTCTTCAGGAGTAATAAAGGTTACATTGTTAGTCATTGTAATATTACCGCCTGTAAGAGTAATAGCGTAGCTAGACTCTAGTTCGTTACTTCCATCTCCTGTAGGATTCTGGGTAGTAGGTACAACAGTTAACTGAGTAAGTCGGTTACGAATAAAGTTAGTAGTAGAAGTAGTTCCTTCATATACAGCTCCTGTCATAGTTGCTGTACCACTAGAAGTAGGATCGATAACCACACTTAATCTATGCCCAGCTGCTGAATCCAACATTACATCGTCTGCTACAATAGCGCCAGCAGCGCCGCTTACTGCGTCATAAGCTGGAGGATTTGTTGCGCCTGTATGGGTCTTTGAAGTCATATCGATAATTTCCGAAGACATACCAGACCAGTTAATTGTTGCAATACCATCAATATCAAAATCAAGTGAAGCTTCATTGACAACACAATCTTTTAACTTATATACCTTTCGGTTAGTATCACCAAGTACGAAGAATATATCAGCAGTACCCAAAGTTGCGCTATTTGAAAGATCAGCATTAAATTTAGAACTTAATGTTGTTGGAACATTTACTACTTGCTCAAGTTTACCGCTTCCTGCCCCTGCCCCTGCGGCAATAATAGCATCACCTACTACATAAGTTTCGCCTGAAGTACCTGCTAAAGTATTAAATTGAGCTTGGGTTGTGCCTGTGAGATCTGTAATTACGTAAGATGTTCCTGCAACTGCGGCTGCGGCTGCGACTTCGACAGGAGGAGAGTCTTGAAACAGTTGATGATCATCTGCATACGTTTTTCCACCTAAAAACATCCCCCAAAGTACTTCTTCTACTGCGTGAGTAAGTGCTAGAGCGTCAGCAGTACCTGCCCCTGCCCCTGCGACTGCTTTAAAAGGTCGTACATAAGTTGCGAAAGACCATTCGGCAGGTGCCAAAGAGTCATTGAACTGTTTACGACCACGACGGCTTGAACCGCCAGATCCTTCCATTTCTGCGAGAGTAATCTCGCTTGAGTTTGTTGCTTGAGAAAAGCTGAAACCGTCTAGTACAGGTAAATCCCATACTTTAGTTCCGAACTTAATGTACACTTTCGTGTCGCGACTAAAAAATAGTTGTTGTGCCATAGTTTATCTCCTATGTTTTCTTGAAAAGGCTAGGACGTGAACGTTTGCTCGTGCCTGCATTTTCTAGTATCGAACCTCTATAAGCATCTCTCCGATACCTAAAGGTTCAAGTACACCCTCATCAGTATCTAAACTGATAATAGTGATTTGTTGAGTAGAGTAACTTCTATTCTGTGCATCTACATATTCTAAGGATGAGTTCTGTTCTAAAACAGTTTCTACATCTTCCATTAAAGCATTTAGCCCTCTCTGGGCATCTTCTTCGTTAACATAACATCTAATGGTTACAGATAAGAATCTATCTTTGTAACCACCTGCTTGGTATTCCCTAGTTTCAGAACCTGCATTCAAATGAATAGCAGGAAACTCTTCAATCTCATCCCAGAATTGAAGCTTTGGGTGAACATTCTCATTTACATCTACAAGGTAGGAACCTGAACCGTCTATATCTTTTAGTTTTACAACTAAAGATTCGATAATGTTCATTCTCCTAGATGTATATAATCTTTCTGATGACACTTATACTCTCCTCATAAAGAATCTACCCATAGCCAACTGAGCCGCTATTTCTCTGATTGATCCTTGAATTAAATTTCTGGGATCCCAAGCTGGATCTCCTTGTTCATACCCTACTTCAAAAGTTTGATAGGGAAACTTACTATAAGTATATCCTATACTTGGATACCCTTTTGCAGTCTTTGTAATATCTGTTACTCTTACAGACTCTGCAAACCTACCTGTTCTATACTGTAAATTAGGTGATACCATATTTTTAGCAACTACTTCAGGTAGCTGTTTGTTTAACATTGCTATCATATGTAGAGGGCTTGAAGCAGGACTGTCTGATTTTTTAGGTCTAGACTTACCTCCTGCTACTGATAAAGTACCTAACTTTATATCTTTATTACCTTTAGTGGCTTTAGTTTTAGTAGTTAACGTAGCAGGCTTTTTAGAAGTTTTTTTAAACTTTTCTTTCTGTACTTTTGCCTTTACTGTTTTACTTTTTGCCAAAGCAGCAAAAGGATCTATAAGAGCTTTACTTGCTTGTTTCTTCTTTCGTGTAAGAGAAGAATCTGATCCTTCTAGCATCCAAATATTTAAGTCCATTAGAACATCATTTAAAGCTTTTAACAATGATTTTTTTGCCTGACCTGCGTTGCCGCCTCTTTTTAGATTATCTGTTGCGGATTCAATTTTTACAAACATCATATCCTTATCATCATCTCTAATATAGCTTAATTTTATATCATACTTATCAAGTATTTTATTAATATCTTGTTTTTCATTTTCGGGCAATTGCATTAAGGCTTTGGATAGTCCATCTCGTAACTGAGTCTCACTAACCCCCATTTCATCAAGATGTCCTAGATGAAAAAAGTTTCCTACTGCTGTTTCTTTATTATAGTTGCCACTTTTTTTATTTTTGCTTTTCTTACGTATTGCATTGTTAGTTATTAATTGCAAGTCTTTAAAGTACTCTGTTATAGAGTTTCTGTATACTTGTTTTATTTTTCCAAAAGTAACGTACGGATCTGTTTGAGCTGGATAAAGTTTTTTAGGCTTTGGCCCTATAACATCAAAGGTTTTAAAGACAAATCTTAGTCTTTCATTATGTATGTAAGTAGATTTATCTGTTCTAACCTCTTTTTTTAAATTTTTAATGGTATCTTTTATAGTATTGTAAGCTTTTTTTGATGCCTCTGTAACCAACTTTAACTGTTCTTCATTAAGTTGTACATTTCTTAGCTTAAGCTCTTTTTTTGTCTCATTCAAAATACCTGCTGAGCTAACAGTAAACGTATGAAATTTAGAGTCTAAAGTCATCACTCTATAATCAGCACTAGATACTAATAACTCTTGGTGCAATTTATTTAGAAACTTATAGTGACTAGCGGAGCTCATTAGTAAACTTTATACAAGTCTAGGACTCTTTTAATGTGATCCGGAAAAGCAACATTATTACGTTGACTAGTAGAAGCTGAGTTTTGTATAGAGGCTCCCGCCATTACCTTTCGTTCTTTATGCTCATCTTTATGGTAGTAAGTAATTAAATCAATTACTGCCAATTTTAAATCTGCAGGACAGGTATCATAACCTGCCTTGTAAGTAATCTTTACAGCTGCCGGCCC
>Ga0222717_10001404_pt1 | contig 19713 bp, 36 predicted proteins | sample C33_18DmetaG_FD_165053 | JGI IMG/M metagenome (GOLD analysis project Ga0222717, IMG submission 165053) | Estuarine water microbial communities from San Francisco Bay, California, United States - C33_18D | ecosystem: Environmental > Aquatic > Marine > Unclassified | place: USA: California...
TAACCTTCTATAAATCATGGATCAATCCGAATAGAACATTTAATTTAGTAGGTGCAAATACTACAATGACTAATTTTAATCAAAATCATTTAAACACGACTACTGTTTTAGAATCATTTAAGTTTGGTAAGAAGAAATTCACTGGAATGGCTGGTTTAAATTTCACAGCAGGTAAGTTAGGTAAAAGAGAATTACAAAACTTATCATCAGTTGCTGGAGTTCATAGAAATTTTAGAGTTAGTCCAAAGATCACAACATCGGCTTTAATTCTAGGAGTTTATTCTCCATTCACACAATATTATGAAGGTCAGTGGTGGGATCCAGGTCTACTAGTTGTACCATTTAGTTCTTGGGATATACAAATTACAAAAACATTTAAATACAATATCAGTTTTACTGGAGTTTGGCAATCAAGTGGAAATGCGCTAAACTATCAGATTCTAACTGGTGGTAAAATCAGATTCTAACTATGAAAAACTTATTCCTACTTCTATTCTTAATCCCAACTATGTTATTCGCGCAAGATTGTTATACAGTTAAATCCGTAACAACTACAGTTGAAATGGAAGAAATCAGTCAAAAAAGAATTACATTTGGTATTAAACAAATGATGGAAGATGTTATTTCAGACAAGTATGATTTATGTTTAGATGGTAAGCCAGTTGAAGTTAAAGTAACTTCAATAGAAGCGCCAACAACTGGAATATCGATAGGACCATGGACTAAGGTTAGTAAAAAAACAATAGTCACATTATTAATCTATATAAATAATAATGTAATTGAAGTCGAAGGAAAAGCTAAATCTACAGTTAAGGCCACATTCATCGATTTACAAGATGAAAACTTACCATTTAATAAGACCGTATTTGCATCTGCAATCAAGAAAGCTATCGAGAAATCTTTAAAGATGAATATTTAAATAAATCAGACCAACGACCGAGATATATAGATTAATTACATTCACGTAATAAAAAATAATCAAATATTATGGCATTTAAAGATATATTTAAAGACAGCAACGATATTAACGAAAAGAATGTAGTAGGATTTGCATCGTTTGTAGTTCTAGTTCTTTTTGCAGCTGCTGATCTAGTTACTGGATTTTCAGGTAAAGACCTAGTAATAAACGATACAATTTTTAATTCTTTTGTAATAATAACCTTAGGTTCATTTGGTATTGATGGTATTACTAAGATATTTAAAAAACCTGGTTCTAAAGAAGAGGAAATCTAGAATAAAAACATAAAAAAACTTAACTATGAAAAAGAAGATGATAGTATTGTCGTTAAGTTCAATTCTAATATTTGGATGTGGGTCTACTAAACCCGCTTCCAATGATTGCTGTAAAACAGAAACGACAAAAATACAAAAGATAAGCGGTGAAAAAGATCCGATTATGAAATTACTACTTTCAGGATTAATATTGCTTACATTAAACTTAACAATAGCTCGATAGTATGATTTTAAAAAAAGGAAGTAAAGGAAAAGAAGTTAAAGAACTTCAAGAATATTTAGAAATAGGGTCAGATGGTGTATTTGGACCTGGAACTGAAGCAGCCGTTAAAAAATGGCAAACTGAAAACGGTTTGGTAGCAGACGGTATAGTTGGACCAAAAACATGGGATTGTATGGGCTTAGCAACAACTGATCAAAGCGAGCTAATTTACACAACTGAAAATGGCTTGGTAGTTAATAGACATTATTTACCAAAGGGTGAATACAAATCTGGACCGACTAAAAAGGAATATTTATTTTTACATCACACTGCAGGCTGGCACAATCCTTTTAGAACAATAGATCATTGGGGTAGAGATACTCGTGGTGCAGTAGCTACTGAATTTGTATTAGGTGGTCAATCAGTAAAAGGAAATGATGATCAATATGACGGTGTAATGGTACAAGCATTTCCAGAAGGATCATATGGTTGGCATTTAGGAAAGAATGGATCTCAATACATGCACACACATTCGGTCGGAATAGAAGTTAACAATTTCGGTTATATTAAAGATGGTAAAACATATGCAGGAACTAAAGTACATGAATCTCAAATAGTAACTTTAGATAAGCCATTTAGAGGCTACACGACATGGCATAAATATTCTGATAAACAAATAGAAGCTATTAGATTGTGGATATTGTGGATCGGAGAAAGAGATGGTATAGATATAAGAGCAGGTTTACCAGCATTGGTCAAAGAAAAAGGTGCAGCAGCATTTGAATTTAATGCAGATGCATATTACGGAAAAGTAAAAGGAACTTGGACACATACCAATACCAGAAAAGATAAATCAGACATGTTTCCCCAACAGGAGTTGTTAGACATGTTGATATCATTGTAAAACATGGACAAGAATTGTAAATGCACTTCATGTAAGTGCAACCCTAAACCCGAACGTGTTAGTTTATGGGCCAAATTTAAAAAAAGGTTTATTAGACTGATACGTTAAATTAAATATACGTAGAAGATTATGCTGAAGAGGATAAATGTTTTGTTAATAGCAACCCTAATGTTGACACGCTTATTTTGTGTCGATTTAATAAAACCAAAACCCAAGCATATACCTATAAATAATTTAATTAAACTAGATTATAAGACGTGGACACCTAAGTATTATCATTATGAATACATGCGTGACAGTTTACAACCCAATCTTCCTAGAATTCCATGGACTATTAATTGGGAATATCAACCATTAAACTATAGAATTGCTGGAATCACCAGACACATTGACGACAACTATATATTAATAGATCTAAATCCTATTTATGCATATGAATGGGATCATGTTTTTATGCATGAATTAATACATGCTCAACAGATAATAGAAGGAGATCTTGTACAGAATGGCGATACATGGTATTGGAAAGGAGAAATAGTAGATTGGTCAATCTCATGGGGAAATAGACCATGGGAGATAGATGCCGAAGAAAGAGCAAAAAGTTTTATAAATAGTAGAAAATAAACCGCATTTAATTTTTTAGTGTCAATTATTTGTGGTATATTAGTATTATAATTATGGAAGACAAGAGTAAAAAATTAAAAGAAGTAAATCTAACGCTACAAGAGTGGTTAGATGCTTTGCGTATGCCTACTCCTGTAAGAAACAAAAAGAAATATAGACGTACTAAGAAACATAAAAATAAAGGTGATGAGTAAAATCGTAGTAGTAGGAGATATTCATGGACACGTAAGTTGGAAGAAACTTATCGAGTTAAATCCTGATGCTACAGAGTTTGTATTCATTGGAGACTATTTTGATTCATTCTCTGTCTCACACGTAGAACAAATCCATAATTATAAAGAGATCATTGCATGGAAAGAATCTACTGATGTTAAAGTAACTATGTTGATTGGAAATCATGATTTTCACTATATGTCAGAATGCGGTGGAAGATATGGCGGATATAGTGCATGGCACGCTCCAGAAATTGGTGAACTTTTAAGAGAAACTAAAAAACATTTACAAGTAGCATATCAAGTAGATAAGTTTTTATTTACACATGCAGGTGTTTCAAAAGAATGGTATGAAGCCAATTTCCCAGAAGATGGTAATATCCCAGAACAAATTAATGACTTGTGGTCTTATGATAAGAGGTCATTTAATCATAGCGGTATGGAAGCGTACGGTAATTATGATGGTGAAGGTCCAATGTGGATTCGCCCTGCAGCACTAAGACGTAATCCTCTTAATGATGATATTATTCAAATAGTTGGCCATACTCAAATGGAACTTATTGACTATGATGATAATCATTATTTTATCGATACTCTTCCACGTGAGTACATGACAATTGAAAATGGTGTTCCAGTCATTTACGAACTATAAATATGGAAATCTACGTAGCACCACCGCGAGGCAAAAAAGAAAAAGAAGCATGTTTGTTTTGGTTAAACCATTTCGGGCATGAGGTTATTTGGTTAGATCTAAGGCGTAAAGTTAAAGGTCCATTATTGCTTTGTGGTGGTGCTGACATAGGAAAAGATCCAGAACGAGACGAGAAAGAATTTATTTGGATTAAACAAGCACTGGACGGTGGTCATAAAATCCTCGGATTATGTAGAGGTATGCAAATACTAAATACATATTTTGGTGGAACAGTGGTTGATTTAGAAGATACTATTGTAGAAGAACACAAAGCTGCTAATTTTGCAGAAAATGTGGATCATAGTGGAAAGCCTTCTAGATTTCACACAGTAGAAGATCTTGATGGTAATTTGATTAATGTTAATTCGAGACATCATCAACATTGTAATGTTATAGCAGATAATTTTAAAACAACTCATATATCATTTCCAATGAACTCGATCGTTGAGGGATTTGAAGATCTAGAAAACCAGATCTGGGCAGTACAATGGCATCCAGAAAAAATGGAGTCAGAAAACAACGAATATCCTTTAGATAAACTTTTTCGAAAATAAATCACCAGGATTTTTTTATGTCAATTATTTGTGGTATATTAGTAGTATAATTAAAAAGCTAATAAACATGAGTAATCCACTAAGACACCATTTGGCCAGATTAGAAATGATGATGGCAGAAGAAAGAGGCATTGACTTAAGCTATGAAGAAGCTTTAAATATAGTTGACAAATCATAATGAGAAAAGCACCAAACACAGTTGATCATCAAGAATGGAACGAACAGTTCTTACCAATTATGTGGGCTTTTGTTCAGAGTTATCAAGCATCTAAAAATGATTTCTTAAAGAAGAAAATCAAAGAAGCTCTTAAGCGTACTATTTATAAGTGGACAGATTTACCGCCTAAATATGTTTCTACAGAGATCATAAGACTTTTCGAAGAGAATGGTATCGAAGAAGATCCATTTAATCTTATATACACTGACCGTAAAATATTAGGTAGAGATGAGGATGGCAAAACCATCATGTTGTGGGAACACACAACAACAAATCACGAAACTTATCAAACCTTTGTTAAGTGTCAATCTCAAGAAGAATTAGAAGAAGCAATGTCAAACCACACTGGAGTTTGTTGGATTACTCGCGAAGAGGATAATAGACTTAACAAGAGTGGATTTAGATCAAATAGAGAAGAGGGTTGGAAAGCGGTTTATGAAAAATGCGATATAAACGTAATTGTTCGTAACTTTTAAAAATAAACAGCAAAAAGCTTTCCCCGTTAAAATAAAAGTGGTATATTAGTACTGTAATTAAAAAGCTAAAAATAAAAAACATGTCAAACATCCTAACATTCGTATTTAGAAACTCCATGGGAGATTCAACAAACAACGGTCTTACTTCAAGAGAAGACTCAATTATTCTGCACCACGGCCCAGATGTCGATTTAGCAGATTTAACTCTAATTCCAGACGATGAATTAGTTTTAGTAGAAAGACAACTATTTGGAGAAGATGCGTTTTATGCAGTTCCTGCTGGATTATACAAGAACAATAAACACACGATGTTTGGTGGTAACTTTATCCACACTTCAGATTCTAGATTTCCAGGTAGAGCACCAATTCCAGTTCACGACAGAGTAGAAAATAATTAATCACTTAAAAATAAAATTATGCAATTATCAGAACTAAAAGCTTACGCTGAAAAATTATCTAACGCATTTCCACAAATGGATGATGCCATTAGAGATCTTTATTTCCTCGCAGCAGATGAGGTAGAGGGTGGAGAATCAGAGGCACACGAATGCGAGTTAGCGTATTCAGATATGAATGAACTAACAGGTATTAATGAGCACTAAAATATACACGTTTCCACAAGATGATTGCTATGGCGATGTTTTCGCCATGGTAAACACTGCGTCTGGCACTTATGTATGTCCCGGTTGGCATCCAGTGCCTAAGGGAACTACTAGGGATCAGATTAAATTTAGTAAGAGTACTAAAGTAGTAAAACCAAAAGCTGCGCCAGTAATCACTAAAACTGAGAACAGATCATGGAAAGTAGAGTCATCAAAACCTGGTAAATTCTATGAAGTTACTGAAAGAGATGGAGTTTGGGGATGTGATTGTCCTGCAATGAACTTCTTTAGAGGTGACTGTAAACACATTAAGGCTAAAAAAAGTGAAAATATTTTAGCCTAGATTTTTTTATGTCAAAAAGATTTGGTATATTAGTAGAGTAATAATTAAAGAAAGAAAACATGGCAGAATTAAAAAACAAACAGTATATGTTCACCTTTGAAGGTGGCGGTTGGAACACAGTGTGGGCCAAAACAAAAAAAGGTGCAATTAAAGCCGCACTTAAAGAATACAAAGATTCAGATACTTTGAATGTGCGTATCGACTCAGTACATAAAGCTACCGAAGAAGGTCTTCGAAATGCAATGTCTCTTTTTTACTAAAATAAAACAAAAAATGAATAAATTACAAGCACTTAAGTGCATTGAGGTTACCTCACAGAAACAAGCAGATAACGGTAATGTATGTTATCATGATCCAATTGCAAATTGCGATTATATCCTTTATGAAAACGGATATGTGCGTAGATCTCTTCCAAGGGCTCGCAATTATTATGGTAGACTAGATTCTACACATGCGATTTATCAATTGAACCCAACTAAAATGGAAAAATATGTTAACGAATGGAGCGGTAATGTATTCGATACCAAAGTTCGTATTATGTTACCAACACATGAAGCACGCATGGAATGTGCAGCACGCGGAGTTGTTAATTATCGTAATACTTTAAATAAACGCGAGCGAGTTAAACTTATGAGAGGCGCAATTAATAATATTAAAGCACTTATAAGTAATTTAGAAGGTGAGCATTCTGCTCTTTGGAACCACTCTAAATTAGATAATACACTAACTGAAATTAAAACCCTAGTAAAATAATAGATATGAACAAGAATGATCTAACACCATTTGAACAAGAACTACTTAAAAATCTGAACAAAAAAGCCATGTTAATGGTTAAAGCAGAAGAATATTTGAGAGAAGCTAAAATTCCATTTACCACCGCTATGTTTGACGAAATGTCAGAAGATGAACTCGAAGCATTTACTATTACGTGGAATCCTGAAAATCAAGAAAGGATGAGGAAGAAATATATTAGAATGGCAGATGAAGATGAAACAAACGAGGACAACTAGCATAGAAAAATGGATTTAAACCAAAGAGAAGAATCTGGGCCAAAACCAATAGTAGTGTATTATCTACATTATTATGATGAGCTGTACCTGGAAAGGGCATTTAATAAATTCCAAGATTTCGCAATTTGCGTCATGGCAGAATCTAGTAAAGAAGCTATCGAGAAAGCAAAGGTGATCGCGCAAAATCCAAATATTAAAATTATGGGCATTGCAAATGGTAGAGAATCCTGGGTAAATGAAAAAGCACCAATGGGAACAGGTGAAGAAACAATGCCACTTGGAGGTTGGGACAGATCTTGGAGGAACAATGCTAAGAAATCTTAATATATAAAACATGAAGAGAGTAAAGCTTTTTGAAGATTTCACCGCTAATACTAAAACATATGTATTTGTTGGCGATATCATGCAACACCCAGATCAAATCAACTTCGAGTTAGATAATAACTTTGCGTATGATGGTGTGTTTGATGAAGTTTTACATTTATTTACAGGAGCAGATATGGTTTTAGGAAATCTAGAAACTACAGTTACCGAATCTATATCTTCTGAAGTAGAAGATCGTACTGGTAAATTTAAAGTACATCCTAAATTCTTAGAAGCTTTATTAGAAGCAGGTGTTACGCACTTAGCAACTGAAAATAATCACATGTTAGATTATGGCAAAGATGGATATGAGAAGACATTGGATTTAATTTATAAATCAGGTATTATACCTATCAATAAAGACAGTGAAGATATCCTTAATTTAACGACACATGTTAATGGCCAAGATAGATTATCTTTAGAAGAAATTAAAGGACTAATTAAACCAGTAGAAGGCACTTCAAGTATTGCGTATATTCATTGGGGAGATCAATATAATGATGAACCTACTAATGAACAAATAAAAGTAGCAGAATTTATAAAAGACGCAGGCTATGCAATGATCATAGGTTCAGGTACACATCTTTACAATTTTACTACATTTGATGGAAGTATTATAGCCTATTCTCTTGGAGATTTCTTATCAAATCATCAAGCACCCGATACAACAGATGTCGGTAAAATACTTACAGTTACTGTTGCCGAAGGTCGTGTAGTTAAAGCAAAAGAATATTATACAACTACAAATACAGATCAAGGTAAAAGTAAAATAGTTATCACAGATTCAAAAGTAATTTTATAAACAATTATTAATTAATTCATATAAGTACTATGGAAGATAAAAACAAAAGTAACGACATTTTTGAAGGTAGAACTAAAGAATGGGATAGAAATGACTGGCAGGGTAGATCTCAAGAACAAATAGAAGGTAATTATAAAATCTTAGATTGGACTTTAATGGGAGTTGGAATATTCTTATTCGGTTGGGCAGTATACACGGCATTCATGTCATTATTCGGATAAATTGAGTAAACTACCTGAACTAGACGAGCTTACTTACTATCAAATGATGGATAGGCTCCATACTACGATGGTAAATATAAATACTCATATTCAACAAAATCCAGTCTCAAAAATAGACACTGAAGTTAAAGATCACGTGTGCCATGCTGTAGACCATCTATTTAAGGCATATAAATTAGTAGAGACTAAATTAAACAAAAATGAATAAACAGAAACAATTTTTACATGACTACTTAAACGCATATGCGCCAGTGGCTCAAGAAACAGAAGGTCAACAAATATGGTCGGATTATATTAAACCATATTGTGATTTCTTAAAACAAGATGCATACGGAACTAGTTATGGTATCTTAAAGGGAAGAACTGGATCGCAAAAGAATTCTAATAAAGTAGTTATCGAAGCACATTGTGATGAGATAGCATGGATAGTTACAAATATTGAAAAAGACGGAATGATTAGAGTTCGTCGACATGGTGGATCTGATAATATGATTGCACCTTCAAAAACAGTAATGATTCATACACATGATGGCAAAAAAGTTAGAGGCGTATTTGGTTGGCCTGCTATTCATACAAGAGCAAAAAGAGTTGTAGATGGATATGATCAACATGAGTTATGGGTAGATTGTGGCCTTGAAGATTTAAAAGCAGTCACAGCATCTGGTGTTGAAGTTGGAAACCTAATCACGTTTGATACACAATTAGAAGAGATTGGAGACTACTATGTTGGTAGATCTTTAGATAATAAGATAGGTGGTTACATTATAGCAGAAGCTCTTAGAACTATTTGGGAGAAAGGTGTTGGATTACCATATGATTTATACGTAGTAAATAGTGTACAAGAAGAAGTTGGACTTTATGGTGCTAAGAAAATAGCTAAAGAACTACAAGCAGATTTAGCACTCGTACATGACGTGTGTCATAATGTTAATACACCAAAAATGGACCGAGCTAAATATGGTCCAGTTGATGGTGGTAAAGGACCTTCATTAGAATATACATCTCAAAACCACAGAGGTATTTTAAATATGTTAAAGGATGTAGCTAAAGATGCAGATTTGCCGTTACAACACCATGTTGGTAGTTATGGTAATGACACAGTTGCTTTCTTTTTAGAAAATACTCCGACTGCAATTTTGGCAACACCTGTTAAATATATGCATACTACAGTTGAAATGGCACATAAGGATGATGTTGAAAATTGCATTAAGTTGTTTGTTAAATTCCTAGAAGAGTTAACTCCAGAAAAAATTAGTGAAATTAATAACAGGGTGTGAAACCTTTAGTTTTTATTCAGTATAATACACATAACAAAATAAATTAAACATGTCTTATCAAATTAGAAAGGTAGAACGTTACACAAATTGGGAAGCTACACCAGCAGTAGATATTGATCCTAATGATTTTAAAGATCTAGTATCGTTTCCATATGATGGAGATTCAGAACAAGATTTTGTAGAATATATCCAAGAGGTATACTATGAAGATTGGTATGAAATTTGTGAAGAGTTAGAAAGTTTAGATAGGTTGACATCAGCTGACGCACTAGCAACAATATTTGAAGGAGAGATGGAAATTTATTCTTCATCTACTGAAAAAGAAGAAGACTCTTGGATTGAAATTGGAGAAGTAGACGAGACATATAGTAAATATGGTGGATTCAACTCGAGTTCAAGTACACACGAATAAAGTTTGAAACAAAATAAAACAAACAAGTATAATTAGTAATAAACAAATAAATTAAAAAATGGAAGAATTATTAAACCAAATGACTGAACTTTTAAATGACATCCAAGAAGATGCTACTAAGTTCGAAGAAAAAGGAAACAAAGCTGCAGGTACAAGAGTACGTAAAGCAATGCAAAACGTAAAGGCTGTTGCCCAAGAAGTAAGAGTTTACGTAAGCGCTAAGAATAACGCATAAGTAAACAAACAAGTCTATTCAGCAATTGAGACTTTAAATATAGATTGTTGGGGGATTAGCTCAGCTGGCTAGAGCGCCTGCCTTGCACGCAGGAGGTCATCAGTTCGACTCTGATATTCTCCACCAGAACAAGGTTCTTTGACATACTGGGAAGGCACACTACTTGATTGATCATCATGAGTGTGAGTGTATTGCCGAAAAAATCCTCACGGAAAGAGGGATTAAGGCACATCAGACACCGAACAAGTTTCGGCTTAGTTGCAGAAGTGAGTAACTAAGACTCGACAGAGTAGATGATGGTAGATCGGGAAAGATATCTAAACTAATCTTTCTAAGAGCATTGCAAGCAGCCGAGAGGAAATCTTGCCCAAGTGACCGAACATCCTGTCTTATTAGGGGATAAGGTACAATCAAAGCCGTTGTGGCACTATAACGAGATTAACCATCTTGAGTAGAACTTGAAATAATAGTAAAGTTGATTGGTATGCAGTAATCAACACAATAAGTCGATCTTCTAGAGCTAGTATACTCTAGTACACGATCCTTCCCTTTTATATTAAGCGAAAATAGCTCAGCTGGTAGAGCATCAGTTTACCAAACTGAGGGTCGCGAGTTCGAATCTCGTTTTTCGCTCATTTTATTTACGAAGTAAACTACTTCCCTAAAACCGCTAATTCTATTCAAGAAGCAGCGGTTTTTTTTTGAAACAAATCATCATTTATAAATATAACATTAAAGATTTTACACATGACACTAGAATTATGGATTGACCAATTACAGTTAGATCAAATGGTCAAAAATATGGAAGATATTCCTAAAGCAACAGAAGAGGCATTTGAAAACCTAGTAGAATATACTACACTGCCCACATTAGAAGGTCAAATATGCATTACAATTAACTACGATACATATGTTATGTTAACAGACAATGAGCTATTAGCAGAATGGACAACAAATGATATTTTATAATTATGAATAAAGAAGATCTTAAAACAGGTAGAGTATTAATTGATTTTTATGCAGATTGGTGTGCTCCATGTAGAATGCTAAGTAAACAACTGGAAATGTATCAAGAAGAAATTACAGAAGTAAATGTAATTAAAGTAAATGTAGATACAGACCACGAAATGGCACAAGCATTTGGTATTAGAGCTATGCCTACATTAGTTTATATGGAAAACGGCGAAGTTGTAGATAAAACAACAGGCGTGAAAACTATTAATGAATTAAAACAATTTACTAAAATAGAATAATATGAAATGGATAAAAAGTACCTTTACATACTGGGTAGACTTATATAAAGACATAAGAATGTGGTGGATCTTTAGAAAAACTGCAAGAGAAAATGTTGAAATGCTCAATAAAGATCATGAGCTTAGAGTAGATTGGTTAGGTAGAATCTATGGTGTTATTAATTTACCAGAAGAAGTAAGAAGTGCATCATTAGATGTACAACAAGCGTATGTACTACAACAGATTACAAAGTATGGTGATTGTATGCTTAAAATAGGATTGGCAGATGTTGTATATCCACAAATAGAAAAAGTAAAAGATAGCTCTTCATTTTTAGTAGTACTATGGCCAGTTTTTGATGATCTATCATTATTACCAATACTAGGTAATATTATTAAGACTACATTCGTAGCATTTATCATATTTATATTAGGTAAATTCACATATTCAAATTTAGATTTAATTTCTGCACTGTGGGAAAAGGCTTCTAATTGGATCAAATCGTAAAGTTTTGGAAGGATACGAGATTAATAGAGTCCAAGAAAATGGGCTAAGATTTTATAGAGTAACTGAGGGTGATAAAGAAATAGCCAAATTACCATCAGTGACAACTGTATTAGGTCAAACTAAAGACATGTCAGGTTTAGAAAAATGGCGCAAAAGAGTAGGTGAAGCAGAAGCCGATCGCATTTCAACTCTTTCTATGAATAGAGGTACTATAATGCACAGACTAATAGAACTCTATAAAGGTGAAACATCAGGTGAACCAGAAGACAGGTTATCTCAATTAAAAATAATTGCAGCTGAAGATGCTGAAGTAAATGAATTTAAAGATCATGAATTAGGCGCATTTTTTCTGCAACAAGCTTGGACATTCTTTTATAAGTTTTATTATAATCACGATACTTATTTTGATAGAATTAATGAAGTTTTAGAAGCTGAAACATTTTTGTGGACCACCAAAGGTGGAGGCTGGGCAGGAACAGTAGATAATATTTCAAAACTAGTAGATAATAAGATTATGATCATTGATTATAAGAATTCTCGTAAACCTAAACAAGAAAAGTGGATTCAAGATTATTTTCTACAAGCAGCTGCATATTTTATAGCATATTGGGATATGTCAGGTCAAAAAGCAGATGGTGCAGAGATCTGGATAGCCAATGAATTAGATAATTTACCACAAACATTTAGTATCACCCAAAGCGATTTAGAATTCTATGCAAAGGAATTTATGAAGCGCAGGAAGACGTTTAAAGAAAAATTCGATATATAATATATAAACAAAACATAAATTATGAATAAATTTAATACATTTTTAGCAAATCATGGTACAAAGGTAATCTTAGTATTATTAGTACTAACATATTTTAAATCTTGTGGAATTGATTCTGAGGTTGAAAAAACAAAGAAAGAACTTAGACAAGTTGAGGCAGAAATTGACACGCTAAATGCGACGTTAATGAATAATATTATTACTGAAGAAGTAATGATTAGATTAATCAAAGAAGTTCCAGCATGGAAAACTTTAAGAATTGAAGAGATCTCTGATAAAGAGAGAATATCTATTAACGCATTAGAAGAAAAGGAAGACTAAAATGACTAACGAGGATAAGAACTCAAAAATTGCCAAGAAATTCGGTATAATTACTCCACCAACTATTAAGACACCTGCTGAACAACCTTCACAGATAAGTCAAATATTTACAGGTTGGGCTAATTATATAAAAAATAGATTTGATGCTCTTGATCCAACAATAAAGGCACTTAGTGAAAGTAGATTAAAATCATGTGATTCATGTCATATGAGATCTGGTCATAAATGTGATCCTAGAAAACAAGGTAAAAACATAAAGACAGGTAACACTGTCAATGGATGTGGCTGTAATATTGCTGCAAAAACCATGTCACCAGGATCTTCGTGTCCTTTGGGTAAATGGGAAAATATATAACAACAACAATGGACAGAAACACATTAGTAAAAAGATTTGTAATAGGTACGTTTATAACATTATACGCGTTAGTATCTGTTATTTCTACAATTCACGTAATTGACTTTTTTGAATTATCAAACCCATATTGGTTAGCGGTTACATTAGCAATAGGTTTTGAAATAGGGGCTGCTGCTTCTTTGGCTTCTTTAGTAATTCTAAAGAAAATGAATAAAACTTTAGTTTGGGCGTTATTCATTACAATTACTTTAATGCAAATGCAAGGTAACATGTATTATGCATTTATTAACTTAACAGATTTTGGAAGTTGGGCAGAATTATTTGATTTAATAGATGAAGATATTATTGATCAAAAAAGAATTTTAGCATTTGTATCAGGTGCTATTTTACCACTAATAGCATTAGGATTTATTAAATCGCTAGTAGATTATATTAAACCAGAAGATGAAGATTCTTGGGAAGATGAAGTTCCAGAAGATAGTTTGTTAAATGACATAGAAGTAGATTTAGAATCAGATGATGATGAAGAAATGTATGATTCATATGTAGATAGACAAGCTCCAGATCCAATAGACGATGCTGAGTTTTTTGCTGCTCATGATAATGGAATTGACGAGGAACATGCATTAGACATGGTACTAAACGATATGGTAGAAGATTTGTCAGACGAAGACTTAGATGAAATATTTAATCAAGAAATAGACAAAGCAGAAGAATCTATAGCTGAAGCAGAAAAGGAAATAGCTGAAGCAGAGAAAGAAATAGCTGAAGCTGAGTTTGAAGTAGAAGACACATATGGAAATGTAGAAATTATTAATAAAATAGAAGTAGAAGCTGAAATAGTAAATCCAAATCAAAATTTATTGGATGATGCTTTAAATGCTAAAGGAAAAAGAGAATTAAAAGAATTTATTAAAAAAGACCCAAATGCAGATAACAAATCTTGATATAGATTTATCAAAAAAATATATTAATGAGCCATTACATAAAGATGCACTAATACAAGTTATTAAAGGTGGTAGTCATTTTACAGCTCATCGATTGTATTTAATAGTTAATGAGCTTAAAGAAAGATATAAATTTTTAGAAGTAGATGATCACGAAAAGTATGTCGTTTCAGCATCAGTATATGTAAAATACGCATATGCAGGAAAGGCTAAAAGTCAAGCAGATACTATTTCTTTTATGAAACCAATGTTATCTCAAAGAAATGAATATAAGATTTCTTTTTATATTACAGAAAGAGAAACTAGAAAAGAATTATTTTCATTTACACATACTACAACAAGTCAGCAAGAGGTTTGTGATCTAATAAATGTTCTTAGAAATAAAACCCAAAATATATGCACCCAAAATACGTTATAAAATTTGGACAATCTGGTGACCTGGTATTTTTAATACAAGAAGCACTAAAAATAAAACAAGATGGTGTATTTGGTCACTCTACAAAAGAAGCACTGCGTCAATTTCAAATTAGACATAAGCTTAAACCTGATTCAATTGTAGGCCCATTAACTTGGCTTAAATTTGGTTTAAATCCATTAGAAGTAGATGCAGACACAGACATAACATCATCTGCAACATGGATTAAACAATATAATTTACCAGAAAACGAATACGTCAATGAAGTAACATCTAAAAAAACTATTTTCATATCTTCAAATAATGGACAACATTCGCCATATGAAGTTATAGATCATTGGGCAGAAGATCAACGAGGTAGAGTAGGAGCACATTATGTTATTGGCGGATTACCAACATATGTAGACACTAATAAATTATCTAATAAAGATTCAGAATATGATGGCTTAATATTACAAGCAATTAAAGATGAGTTTAGAGGTTATCATTTAGGTAAAGTTAGATCTAGGGAACTAATTAAAAAAAGTATAAGTGTAGAATTATGTTCAGCTGGTTTCTTAAAAGAAAACAATGGCAAATATTTTACATGGTATAATCAAGAGGTTCACCCAAGTCAAGTTATTAGACTAGATTCACCATACAGAGGACATAGATATTTTCATAAATATTCAGAAGAACAAATAGATTCTTTAAAAGCAATTCTCAAATTATTATGTAATAAACATGACATTGTAAGCGGTAACTATTTTAAAGACATTAAATATTTAGAAAATTTATCACATATCGGTATTTCAGGTATTTTATCCAGAGATCACGTAAGACGTGACAGTATTAGTATATTCCCACAAAAAGAATTACTAAACATTATGAATGATCTATAAACTTTTTTACAATTTGTAATATAAGATTAAAATAATAACATTAAAATAAGTAAACATGCACATAGAAGAGGCACCAGGACCAGATCCAACACAGCAAAAAGAAATCCCATCTCCATTTGAAGAAGTTAAGAACATGAATCCAGTAATGGCAGTTAACGTTCTTATTCAGGCTGCAAATGCAGCACAAGGCGCAGGAGCGCTAAGTGTAAGAGATTCAGTTTTAGTAGCTAGCGCTGCAGAGTTTTTAACTCAAAAAAATACTGAAGCTGGAAATGAAAAATCTTAAAGACATTTCATTAGAAGAATTAAATCAAAAATATACCGATTTAATCAGACCTACTAATTTTATTCACGTTTTTAAATCAGACGATGAATTTAAAGAATGGGCAAGATTAGGTAGCACAGAAGATTTAAATTGGGCAATTAAAGAATTTGAAAAGGACGAGCTTTACAAATACTGTAACATTTTAAAACAAATACGAGATGAAAATAGAAGTATCTAATGGAGAAATAATTGATAAGTACACTATCTTAGAGATTAAATTACAAGAAATTAAAGATCCATCAAAATTAGTTAATGTAGAAAACGAATACAATTCGTTAAAACCAGTTGTAGACCAGATTTACAATGACACACATGCACAGGAAATATTAGCAGAATTAAAACTAGATTTACTAAACATTAATAAGACTCTTTGGAATATTGAAGATATTATTAGAGATCATGAACGCGAAGAAAGATTTGATTCTGACTTTATCGAATTAGCAAGATCTGTGTATTATACTAACGATGAAAGAGCAGAAGTTAAAAAGCAAATCAATCAATTAACCGGTTCGGCACTTGTAGAAGAAAAGTCTTACCAAGAATATAACTAATATGCGTCATGCCTTGCAAGATGGGCAAAGAGTAGGCCTACTTATAAACACACCAGCTTTAGGTGATACTATAGCTGCTATACCAACATTACGTAAACTTTCAAAAGCTTATGATAATGCACAACTAACAGTGTTTACAAGTAAGCCTTTCTTATTTGAAAACCATCCACTAGTATTTCAGGCATTACCATTAGATTCTCCAATAATAGAATCATGTCACATTCATGAAACGTTTTATCCCATAGTTGGCGCATCTCATGATCTAAGAGGACGTAAAGTAGAATTTAGATATTCTAATATGGATCTTAGACAATTTCATGCAGTATCGCTTGGGTTCGTTTTAACAGAATCTGAAATGGATATGGATCTTTATATAGAAAGAGAACGAGAAATAGGATATGAAGATTATGTTTTAATTCACCCTACGCATACTTGGCCTACAAGAACATGGGATCAAGAAAAGTGGCAAGAATTAACAGACAGATTAAATGATCAAGGAATTCCAGTTGTGGCAATTGGTAGAGACAGTAAAGAGGTTGGTCATTTTAGTGTAGAAAAACCAGTAATGGATTTGAACATTAAAATTGGCGTTAATATGCTAAATGATCCTACTAATGATCCTGCCGAATTAAGATGGATGATGAATAATAAAGCCAAAGCAGTAGTTACTATGGATTCAGGTATTTTGCATGTTGCAGGAACAACGGATGTACATATTATACAATTAGGTAGTTCTATAGACAATAAACTTAGAGCACCATATAGACGCGGTAGCCAAGATTATAAGTACGACTTTATCAGAGGAGGGTGTGGTATATTTTGTTCAAGTAATATGAAGTATAATATTAAAACACATGGAAATATTCAAGCTATTCCACCTCAAATAAGTTGTTTAGAAAATAAGAAAGATTTTGAATGTCATCCAAGCGTTGATATGGTATATAATAGAATAATTGATATTCTTTAAAATATGAGTAATACACGTAAAAAAATAGTATATTTAGCACCGCACTTAAGTACGGGTGGTATGCCTCAGTTTGTTCTTAAAAGAGTACAGGCTATGTTACGTTCAGATAATTTTGAAGTATATGTTATTGAATATACACAATATAGTACAGCATATGTAGTACAGAGAGAACAACTTCAGGCTATTTTAGGAGATAGATTTATTTCATTAGGATATTTAGAATCTATTGATGTTAATGAGAGATCTAAAAGATTAAAAAACTATTTAAACGATTTAAATCCAGATATTATTCATATAGATGAGGCTCCAGAATCTTTTGATAGTTTTAACAAGATGCCAAGATCTACACAAAAATGGCTTTATAAACAAGATTGGAAAATAGTAGAAACAAATCATAATATTTGGTTTGAATCTAAAAATAAATATTTAGACCCAGATCAGTATCAGTTTTGTACACCTTACCACTTAGAAACATTTGAAGATAGAGAAGCACTTAAAGAAGTTATTCAATATCCTATTGAGAATATGATTAATGCTAAGCAGTTAGCCAAGACATTCGCCATGGATTCATTAGGGTTCAATCCTAGTAAAGTACATATACTTAACGTTGGATTATGGACATCAGGTAAGAATCAAGCAGAGGGCATCGAGATAGCACGGATAGCATATGAAACAGGTATCTACGACTTTCATTTCCATTTTGTTGGTAATCAAGCAGAAAACTTTTCAGATTATTGGAAACCATTAATGGAAAACTTACCACCTAATGTTACAGTTTGGGGTGAAAGATCTGACGTGTCCCAGTTTATGATAGCTTCAGATGCATTTATGTTTAACTCTAATTGGGAATGTAGTCCATTAGCATTACGTGAAGCACACAGTTATGGTCTTAAAACATTCTCTAGGCAATTAGATCAGTATAAAGACATGTTTCCTTTTATAATTCCATTCTCAGAGGATCTCTCAGCAAATGCGTCAACACTAATCAAAGAACTCACTGAACTCGATATTAAAGGAGAAAACCCACCAAAGGACGATTTTAACAGGTTCACTCAACAACTAGAAGACGCTTATCACGCTACATTGAGTAAAGACACAACTAAACGTTCACATCAACTCGAAGTTACCTCAGAAAGTTTCAATATTCAAATGACATCAGGTCCTCGGTTGCATGTAAAACAATTAGATCTTGCAACATGGCGTGCAGAATTTTGGGATAACACAGACCTAGTTTATAGTACCGAAGAACTCGAAGACAATCATTGGTATCAGCCTTCTAGAAAATGGTGGACCGATTGGACTGTTAAAATATACCGAGAAGGTAAACTGTACACAGAGTTACAGCCAGATTTAGTAGCTCAAGATCTAACAGTAGAATTCGGTAGCTCATCACTCGGAGATACCTTAAGCTTTATGGGTCAAATGACAATGATCAAACAACGACACTCTGTTGATAGAGTATTCGTAAAGTGTCATAAGCCATGGTTATTTGATTGGGACAAGTATGCAGAACATAAGATATACCCACTGGCATGGGACCAACCATCGACATACCACTCATATACAGTTGGAGTCTATTATACAATGGAAGAACCATGGAATAAAAATGAACACAAATACGATTGGCGTCAAATTCCCCTTGGAAAAATCGCTGCTGATCGCCTTGACCTAGAATACCTGGAAACTAGACCATTTATGGCACCTGGATTCCTAAAGGCTAGATTCAATTCTGAACGCGCGCACATTTGTATAGCCACACAATCAACAGCACAGGCCAAATATTGGAATCATCCAACTGGTTGGCAAGATCTTATAGATTGGTGTAAATCAAATAGCATAGACGTGCATCATTCTAGTAAAGAAGGTACAAATCTTGTAGGTATACAACAATTACCAGAATCATTAGAAGAGGTTGCAGCTTCTATAAATAGCGCGCAATGTTTTATTGGAATTTCTTCTGGCTTGTCTTGGTTCGCTTGGGCACTCGGAGCTGAGGTTATAATGATTAGCGGCTTTACAGACGAGTACGTAGAATTCGAAGACAAGTGTACTAGAATAATTAAT
>Ga0222717_10001405_pt1 | contig 19698 bp, 18 predicted proteins | sample C33_18DmetaG_FD_165053 | JGI IMG/M metagenome (GOLD analysis project Ga0222717, IMG submission 165053) | Estuarine water microbial communities from San Francisco Bay, California, United States - C33_18D | ecosystem: Environmental > Aquatic > Marine > Unclassified | place: USA: California...
ACGTTGGGTGGGCCTTCTGAAGATTTGTTGTTTGGTACTCATGATGTTCCAATATCTGAACAAAGTCAACCTAAATCATATGCATCCTTAGCTACTTTAAAAGAGCTGACTCAGTGGGCACCTGTTCTCGCGATTGAAAAGGGTGTAGAAATGTCTGTAAAAAAGTTCAAGGACACATGTTGAATATTTATAATGTCAAATTCTCCTCTTATAAGTATTTGCATACCTGTTTACAACGGTGAAAATTTTATTTTAGAATGCATTGGGAGTGTTCTTAGTCAAAGTTATCAGAACATAGAACTTGTCATTATTGATAATAATTCTAACGACAATACCGTTGAGTTAATCAATACGATTGAGGATAAAAGAGTATCTCTCATTCGAAATAAGGAAAATATTGGTTCAATCAATAATTTTAATAAATGCATTTTTGAAGCGAAAGGTGAATTTTTCATTCTTTTGCCTCATGATGACCTCTTATTACCAGGGTGTTTGGATGTTTATTTGAAATGTTTTGAAAACCCTGACGTTGGTTTTGCGTATTCTTCAATTCAAATAATAGATCAGTATGGCGAAATGACATCTTCTAAAATTAATCATCAAGAAGATAAGTTGTTTGATGAAAATGATACAATTAATGATATTGCAAATAATTTTGTGCCTATTCAGCTTGCAATGGTTCGAACAAAAGTAATTAGAAATACCCACGGCTTTGATATATCTTATGGCCCTTTTTGTGATATACAATTATGGCTGCGAGTAGTTTTAGAAAATTGGAGTTCATATTATGTTCATAAACCAATCTCATGTCATAGAATTCATCCTAATCAAGGTCAAACGGCATTTCTGTTTTCAGACCTTAAAACAATAAGTGAACATTGGGGTAAAAAGGTTGATAAAAAATTTTTAATTGAAAACAGCTACAATCGATTGATGTTAAAATTTTCAGGCTTTTTTTTTACCGAATGTCTGAAAAATGGGTTAAATATCAATAATTCAAAGGATGTTTTTCTTCAGGTTTTTATAAAGTCTCATATAAGAGGACTTTTCAATGCAGCTATTACTTTGAATTTTTTTTCTTTCAAGTATGAATTAGTTCTGTTTAAAGAAATGGTATCTCAGTATGGATTTCGGTTTAACTTGGTAATATTGTATTCCAGAATATTATTAACTGAGTCTTTAAAAAAGGTTCAAGCTTAATTTGCTTTGATTTTGTAATAAGCATAACATTTTTAATGTAATCCTTATATGATGAGATATTTTTCTTATTAGCCATTTTTTATCAAATAGCTTTGTTCCATTCATCTATTTTAGTTTTTACTAAAAGGTTGTAAGTTTCGATTTCACTTTCTAGGGGGCTACCTTCATGTAAGACTTTAGAGTCTTTTAAGTACAATTCTCCTCTAATCATCCCATTTTTTTGAACTTCCAATGTAGATTCATATTTGAGTTCAATATTCTTATTTCTAATTACAGCTTTATAGGTTTGACCTGGATAAATACTTTGGCTCAACACGTATTCTCTTTCGCAAGTCCCACCTAGAGCAATCGGTATTTGTGATTCATTATTATAATCTTTAAAATTTAAATCACTAGATTTCAAAAGGCTTTTAAAAATATCGATATTCTCTGTCATCTCATGTGATTCAGATTCAGAAATTTCTCCTCCACGAATCATCCATGGAACTTTTGTCCTTGCTACTGAAAGAGGGTGTTGGTCATCGGAAACATACGCTTGACCGTGATCTGACATTAAATTTATTACAACTTCGTTGTCCGTATAATTGCTGCTGATATAATCATAAATAATTTTTAAATAATAATCAAGCCTCATGATCTCATTTTTGTAAATTTCAATGAGTTCACTGTTATTTGATGTGAAGACAGATTTCTTGGTATTGTCTGGGTCATACCAAGGAGTGATTTTGTGAGCAGCTACGCTATTTTCAACTTGGTTACTTATATCAGGGATGTATTTAAGTAAGTGGTGAGCTTCCATAAATGTAAGCCAGACAAAATTATCTCTTTTATTAAACGTTCGCATATGTTCAAGAAATGTAGAGATTATTTCAAAAGCATCCATCTCTTTTTTATAAATGGTTCTGTCAAACCCTTTAGTGTACCCATACGAAGGTGACATGCGCCAATTTCCATTAGCTTGAAAAGTCAAATAATCATTAATTTTAAAAATTTCACTCAAAATAGGTTCTGTTTCACCAATGTTATGGTGTCCTTTGGGTGCGAAAAAACCATGCCCTTGTTGTCTGTTGCCTGTGAAAAATGTAGGTACACTGGGCAATGTCCATTCTGCATTGCTGTAATGGTTTTTGAAAATTATTCCTTTCTTAAAATATTCATATGTATTTGGCATGAACTTCTTGTAGCCCTCAGACTCTATCAAGTTAAGATCGACTAAACCGTCTATAAATATGCATAGCACAAGTTTCTTCTTATGTTGAATTTTCTGATTGAGAGGTAATGCATTTCCGACCACAAAATTGCTTTTTGATTCTAAATTTAAGTTTGAGCCTTTGTTAACTTTGAAATAATGAAAACGATTTGCACCTATGTTGTTAAGTATGACTTCAGATTCTGAACCTTTATTAATTGTAAGACTACTTTTGGATTTGTCTAAAGAGACAGGATAAACAGAATTTTCTTTACTATTCAAGCTGTATTGATTGCTTTTAATATATTCTCCTTTGACGATTTCATATTTAAACTTGAATAAATCTTCAGGGTTTAAAGCAAATGCGGTGTCTTTTTCTTGATAAAGCCTATAAAAATATCCTTCATTTCTTGATTTTGATAATATGGGGTGTTGTGTTTTGCCAAAATAATTTGCTGGAAAATGATCAGGACTTTCAAAATGTTGTTTAAGTTTTATAGAAACGTAAATATTTCTGAAAATTATAATATACTTCTCGGGGAGCTTATAATATATTTTTCTTAATAGATCTAATATCATTTATAATAACGGGCTCTTAGCGAAGTTTGACTCATAGCATCGCAGATCATTTTCTGTATCAACTTCAAACCATTTCTCATGAATTGCTACACCATGAATAGTTATACCTGAATTGATGAGGTTTTGCAAGAGAGAAGTCATATCTAGCTTATCGATATCATCTCGGTTGTATTTTTTTAAATGATCTTGTATTTGTCCCCAACCAGTGGGAGTATATTTCACTAAACCCATATACTGGCCTTCAATTTCTGAAGTTGAATTTGTTTTTTTACCAATTTCTATAACTTCATTTCCTTTTAATTTGAATGTTTCAGCATCATCTAGAGGGTTGTCGAATCTCATAGTCCACAATGCTTCCCAATTTGGATCATAACTCAATACTATATTTCCTTCTGTATCGATGAGCTTTTTGACAGTATTAGATGAATATGCTATATCAGAATAACTTGTGATGCATTCATCATTTTCTAGCCAAGAACTTGCCGTTAATAAGGAACTCACCATGTTGGTATTTAACCAGCGTTTGTTTTCAAAATACTTTAGTTTAAAGTCAAATGTTTCTGCCATATAACCACGTATAATGGCAAGATCATCTATACCTGCAGTGGTCATGGCATCCATTTCCCATTGAATTAATTCTTTGCCATGCAATATTGTTCGACACTTAGGCAGATCATTTGTAAGGGAACCCATCCGGCTTCCTCGTCCAGCTGCAAGTATAATGCCTTTCATTATTATCCTTTAAATATTGATTCAAATAAATACATATCTTCTTCTTTGAATGGGTTTTCTCGTTCACAATGCCACATCACGCCAAAAATAGGTTTTTCATAATGTTCTATTGCCATAATTACACCATCAGAAGATTTTGCCATGACTTGGAGGTCACCACTAATTTCCTGTGTACCAAATTTATGGTAGGAATTCACATCGGAAAATTTTAATAAGGCATTTCTCATCCTGCATTCTTTGCTTATAACTAGATCGTGACGTTTAGCAACATGGTTGGATATATTAATTAAACCATTGCTGTAATGGTCTTGTATTAATTGCATCCCTCTGCAAATGCCAAGAATAGGTAAATTCATTTTTATGCCCCAGTTTAACAATAAACATTCAGTTTCATCTCTTTCTGGAGCATCGCCACCATATTTAACTAAGGTATTTCCTCCTGTAAAAAGGATGCCTTCAAGTTTTGTCGTTTTAATTATATTTTCAACATATTCTTTATTATTTGGAACAATAATAGGCATTAGGTCAATTGATAATAAAAATTTCAACCAATTTTGGTCAAGAGCATCACGTCTTTCATTGTAAGAATCTGATATATCTACTCTTTGGGTTACTAATATATTTTTCATTTGATTATATGAACTTGTTTGTTGGCGCAGTCTATCTCTATGATTAACTTGTTTACCCATTGTTGATATAAGACTTCACCTACACCAATCACTGCAGGTATTTTTAATTCTGCAGCTCTAATAGCCATGTGCGAGTTGACACCTCCATACATTGTTATGAATCCTCCAATATTATGAGAAAATATCCAATCATAACCTGGGTCCGCACTTTGAATCAATAAAATATTGCCCTTAAGATCATTTTGTGATTTTGTATCAGATATGACCTTAGCTCTAATTGATTGTAAGGTTATATAGTTTGGCTCACTCGTGGGTAATTCAAAAGTGAAAATATTACTTATATTAGTTAATAGCGGAGGTAGTGTTAGTGAACAGGATTTTAAATATTTCTGTTTGCCATCTTTGATGGAATGCAAGATTGTGTTTTTGATATTGTCACTGGATGAATACAGTTTTTTAACAAAAGAAATATCTGAGTATGACAGATCCTCTACACTGATGCCGTTGACTTGTCCCACATTTTTAATTAACACCAGTGCATCGCTTAGACTTTTGGTAAATACAAATTTTGCATACTCACGGCCTTCAATGGCTCTTTTAATGAAATCAAATAAACTTAATACATTGTGCTCTAGACGGTGCTCTTTTAATAATTTCTCAAGCCGATTCATTGTGTCTAGACTTAGAGTGAAAGGAATTTCTTTGTTTGATTCTTTATTTGAATCAAGATTGTTCCAGTCAAAATACAATTCCGGAGATTCATCATAGCGGTTAGAAAGTATATCATAGGTCCCTGGTCTTAAGTGACCGTACTTTTTTAAAAAATCAGATTTGCTTTGTCTCAAATCATTTTTCATATTTGAACTGACGGATTCTAATGATGCCATGAATCGTTCGTGTTCGATTTCTGTAAGTATGCCAACTCTTACCAATGAATGTAGAAGTTGGACAGCGATGAATCCTGCGCGGGCTAATCCTGCAAATGGCAATGTCCCATGCCGTTTGCAGTCTTCTAATAGCCAATAAATTTTTTCTATTTGAGTCAAGTTGCTAGATGATATGGTTTTTTGTCTGGATTTTAATTCATCTAACTTGCTAATATCTTTTTTCCATAAACCATCTTCACTATGAATAATTCCATTTGTTAAACGACGCAAGCTGTCTGAAATGTCATCACATTCATCTTGACTAAACCCTTCTTTTTTTAATTCTGAGATGCGTTCAGGTAAATCTAAGGTATAACAAGAGTATATAATATCAAACTCAACTTTATCGTGTTTATTGGGATATTCGATGAGCCGTTCCAAATAATGATTGACTAATTTTTCTGCCAGATTATCTTTTAAGTCAGCTGGAATAAAAGAATTGAAACTTATTCGGACATCAATATAAGGAAGTCCTGAAAAGTTCACTAAAAGAGGAAAACTGCGCAAATTGCGATATCCATAGTTATCTCTTTGGTATGCCCAGGTGCCGTCAGTGATCAATTCTTTATATAAAGAAAAGGCTAAGGGGCGTGGCCTGGTTCCTATTATTTCAGCTGGGTTCCAATCTGGCATGATTCCAAAAATAGCATTTTTCCCTAATAGATAAGGATGGGGTGCAGATAGAGCACTGTATCTTGTCTTGATTTCTTCTAAGTTCTTTTTATGTTCCTCTATAGTCATAGGGTTTTTGTACTGAATGACTAGAGGTCGTACTTGTAGAAGGATAATATTTTCTTTTTTATCAACTGCGAATTCAACATCTAAGGCATTGTTTTCAAAAAGACTTTCCAGCTCTTCAAGCATGATGAGTAAGCGGCTTATCCATTTGCAATTTGGTTTTTTCGCACCCTTAGCATGATAAACTGTTTTTAGGTCATTTGAAGCGCCACTTGTAACAGTGTCAGTATCTCCGCTATGATCGTCATAATTTATGATATAATAGAAACCTGCATTATTGGGGTCTGTGGTAAAAGCTACACCACTAATGGAAATATCTTTTAACATTGGTTGAAGAAAAATCTGGTCATCTGAACTTTTTTCGGGAAAAGATTTTTGCACAGTATGAATAGCTGCAATCAATGCCTTCTCACCAATTACGTTAGAAACCGTTTCGAAATGTCCTGCTAGGCTTTCAGTTTTACTGTCTTCAGCGATGCCACTACTGCGTACGATGAGGGGTTCATGACTCCACTTGGGGTGTTTTTTTAAAAAATCCTCAAGTACTTTTTGTGGTTCTGAAGACCATCTTGAAGTTGTAAAGCGAAACTGATTGAGAATTTTTCCAGTCTTTATGACGCCGGATAGCGCTTCTAATGTTTCAGCTTTTGTTTTAAATAGCATCATTTTATTTTAAGATCTATTATGAGTTGATCTACTATATTCTCTGGAGTGTTAGATCCATCATTGATAATTACAATGTTTGGGTTTTGGGGTTCTTCAATGTTTTCATTAATTCCCATGACGTTTTTTCCTAGCCCTTTTAAAGCATTGCTGTAGAGTTTTTTTTGATCTCTATTTATCAATACCTCTAAAGGAACTTTAATGTATATTTCATGGTATTTTAGAATGTTATTCCGATTCCAGTCTCTAACGTCATGAAACATTGATATCGTGGCTATGACAACATTGATGTTTTGAGAAATTAGCATTTGGCATAATCGAGAATATCGCATGGCAATCTCTTTGCGGTCCGCAGGTGAATATTTTTGGGCTCCTCCAAAAACTTTACGGATTTCATCTCCATCTAGAAAAACGGTGTTTGAATATAAGGAGTTTATTTTTTCATATAATAATTTACCAATAGTTGTTTTACCTGCACCAGAAAGTCCAGTCAGCCAATATAAATGGGCTCCCATTTAATAGGAAACTTTGTTTAAAAATGAATTATATATAGACATAGATTTTTCTTTATCATTCTAGTGAAAAGGTTTCGATGTTTTTTTATCATGCACTCTTGAATGAAAATAAAACCATTTTTCATAAAGAAGACCTAAGGACTTACTATTTTGCTTAGTTTTTCTTATTGCTGGATTAGTAAAAAAAATGTTTTTGTGCATTAAAAAAAATATTTGAAACGAGAATAGATTATTTATTGAAATGCGTTTTTACAAATATGTAAATTGCTTTAGTTTAGGCATATTCTGTGATATGTTTTATCAATTTTAACAAGTTGAGATATTGCACGATATGATATAATATTTTCTTTACGTATTAATCCTTAAGCTTATTTTTGGCATTAATTTTTTATAATTTAAATTAATTACTGTTCTGATTCCACTTGTTTAATTACGGAAGGTCAGGATACATTAAAACTTACTTGGTTAAAAATAGAAACAAAAAAATGTGTTTTATCCAATCTATTAATATGAATAAAAAACACCCTAAATAGTTTTGCACTTAGGGTTAATCGTGATAGAGAATCAGAAGACATGGCTATAGTTTCAAGTATTATCCGACGAGCGGTTAAGATTTTAAAATCTTATCGTTTTCACTCGTTTAGATTTATTATAGGCTGTATTGCTGTAGCCGTTTTTGAAGTTGTCTCCCTAGGTGCGCTTTTACCTATTATTAATCATATTCTTGATAATACGAAAAGCCCTAACTATGTTATACATGTATTTAACAATGTATGTGTGTTTTTGGGATTACCATTTAATTTAGCATCCTACCTGATAATATTCCTTGGTACGTCAATTTGCGCTACAATCATATATTTGTTAATACAATTCGATAAAGGGCTTTTATTAAGGAAATTAGAGTATAGCCTCAAAACGAATCTTTTTGGTCAGATTATTAATTCTAAATGGAAAAATATTAGCAAATTACAAGATGGGAAATTGTTAAATTCTCTTACAAGAGAACTGGATGCATGCGTAAAAACGGATGAACTCTTGCTCGTATCGATAAGTCAAATAATTCTAATAATATTTTCAACTTCATTTTTAATTTCAATAAACTTTAATCTAACGTTATCATTTTTTGCAATTACCGCAGTGGTGTATATCTTCATTTACCCGATTATAAAAATCGGTAATTCTATAAGTAAAAACTTTATTCATCACAATGCCGTATATGCACAGAGTATAATCAATGTGTTGAATTCTGTGAAAAATATTAAGTCAATGTCTTTAGAAAAAAGTTTACAAAAAGCAATTCAGCCAGTGTTTGACAATGTAATCAAATATAATTTATTACTAATTTCTATCTTTACGCCATTCAGATGCCGAGTTATTGAATTCCTCGGCATGGTTGTTCTTTGTTCATTGATTTATTTTTCTTTTGCCGTTTTAGAAGTTCCACCTTCTGAATTGCTTCTGATACTGGCGGTTTTATTAAAACTTATTCCAACTCTTTCTCAATTTTATAATTCACTATCTTCGATAAGTTGTGGCATGGCTTCATATGAGTATCTTGAAGATGTGTTGAATTCATGTGGGAAAGTTGAGAGTGTTAAAGTTGAAAAGAACTTACCCGAATTACAAAGCCTAGAACTGAGAGAGTTAAGCTTTGCCTACCCTGGAAACCCACAACTTTTCAAAAATGTTAATGTTACATTTAGGAAAGGAGAGTTTTGGGCAATTTGTGGAAAAACTGGGGCAGGGAAATCGACTCTTCTAGATATCATTGCTAAATTAACTGAGTCTTCAGTTGGACAACTTTTTTATAACAGCATGCCCTACGAAGAAATAACAAATGATGAGCTCCATAAAAAAGTTGGGTATTTGACTCAACAGCATTTTATTTTTGAAGGAACATTGTTAGATAACATTACTTGGGGATTAGAGGGATATTCTGAAGAGCGTTTAAAAAAATCTTTAAAAATTGCGCAACTGACGGATCTAGTTAATGAAAAAGGGCTGGACTATCCTGTTTTAAGTGGGGGAAAGAATCTATCAGGAGGACAAAACCAAAGAATCGGCATAGCAAGAATACTGATTAGGAATTATGATTTTATTTTATTGGATGAACCAACTTCTTCATTAGACCAAAAAACAGAACTAGCTTTTTTTGAAGGTTTAAAAACTTTGAAAGAGGATATTTGCCTCATCCTTATTACGCATAAAGAAGAGTTCCTCAATCATGTAGATTTTATTTTAGATCATCGTGATGAGACTTACACGATTAGAAAATAATAGTCATAGCTTTAAACTAATATTTAACAAGAATTTATCACTTTTAATTAAAATGTTTTATATTCAATTTGTATCTATTCAAAGTTTTGTTTAGCATAGAATCTCTTATAATAAGAACTCAAAGTGTAATATAATTATTTATACAGATCAGATAAAATGAAAATTATTACAATTATTCCTGCTAGAGGAGGTTCTAAGGAGATTCCTAAAAAAAATATTCTTGATATATTGGGGAAACCTCTATTGGCGTGGAGTGTTGAGCAGTCTTTGCAAACAACTAAGGTTGAGTCCACTTATGTTAGTTCTGATTGTGATGAAATATTATCTGTTGCTTCTAATTTTGGTGCTAAAACTATCTCTAGGCCAGCTGAACATGCTTCAGATACAGCGTCATCTGAATCTGCAGTCATACACGCAATCAATTCGATAGAAGAAGACTTTGACGCAGTTTTGTTTATGCAAGCAACATCTCCATTGCGATTAAGGGACGACTTAAAAAATGCTATCATACAATTTGAACAAAATTCTTATGACTCAATGTTTTCTGGTGGGATCTTAGAAGATTTTTTAATATGGGAAAAGAATGATGAAAATTTTTCTAGCTTTAATTATGATTACAAAAAAAGAGGTATTAGACAAAATAGAGTTCCCCAATATGTTGAAAATGGTTCCTTTTATATCAGCAAAAAACACATTTATTTAAATGAAAAAAACCGTTTAGGTGGGCGTATTGGATGTTATGAAATGCAAGCGTGGCAGCATCATGAAATTGACAGCTATGAAGATATTGAAATAAACGAATACTTTTTAAAGAAAAAAATACAATGACTAAAATTAAGTTAAATGTCGGAGCTAGCCCTATTTGGGATAAAGAAGGGTGGCACCGCTTAGATCACAAATTAAAATCCAACCAAGGTTATTCGATAGCCGGAGATGCTGAAAACATTGCATTAGAGGATGAGAGTGCTTCTGTTGTATTCAGTAGTCACATGATTGAACATATTCCACATTTTAAACTTGAAAAAATCATTCTAGAGTTCAACCGTGTTTTGGATAAAGGAGGGGTTGTTAGGTTATTATCTCCAGATTTAAAAAAAATAGCTAAAGCGTATGCAAACGATGATCATGATTTTTTTAAAGAGTGTTTGGATGAAGACGAAAATATTCGTCAAGATTTAGGTTTGGGTGGTATGTTCATGAACTTTGTTGTATCTCCTGGTCAAGACACAGCATTATTTGATAGAAATCTGGATAAATTTATTGCTGGTTATGCTCATTTATATTTATACGATTTTGATATGCTGAAAATTATTTTAGAGCATTGCGGTTTTACTGATGTTGCTCAAAAAGCTTTTTGTGAATCTGAAATTCCTGAATTAGAAGAGCCTTTACATGTTGATCATTTGCCTTCAGAATGGAAGAATCTGAATCAAAGGTTTTATAAAGAAAATAACTTAATACATGAGTATGATGCAGAGAAAGGGGGGTACAATATAAACTTTAAGATGACTGGTTTTGATAGAGATCCATTATCGTCATTGATTGTAGAAGCAAAAAAACAAAACCATATTGATATGGATAATTATGTGCCGATGACAGATAACCCCAAAAATTATAATCGATATGGCAATTCACTATTAAGAGATAAGAAGTTTAAATTAAAATGCGATATGATGTCATCCCTTTCTAAAATTATTGATTCTCATTAATTATGTCTGAACGAGTCGTTTTTTTTAATGGTAAATTTGTCCCGGAAAATGAGGCAAAAATATCTATTTATGATTCATCTCTAATGTTTGGAGACATGGTTTTTGAGATGACTCGATCTTTTAATAAAAAGCAATTTAAATTAAGGGAACATTTAGAGCGTTTATTTGCTTCGATTAAATATTTGCAGATACCCATGCAGTATTCGATCGATGAAATGGAGTCTTTTGTTTATGAGACGATAGAAAAAAATGAGCCTTTTTTTGATGATGATGATGAGCACCGCATTATGATTGATGTTAGTCGAGGACTTTTAGGAATATACGAGAATAATGTGGATGTTGAAAAAGGAACGAATGTTATCATTGCTGATTTTCCATTATATTGGACTGTAGCTTCTATGGGGCCCCTTTACGATACGGGAATCAATGCTGTCATACCTTCGCAAAGAGCTATACCTGCGGACTTGTTAGACCCCAAAATAAAAAACCGTAGTCGTATTCATTACTTAATGGCTAATATGCAAGTAGCACAAATACCAGGTGATCGAAATTGGGCCTTGCTGTTAGATACTGATGGTTTTATAGCTGAAGGAACAGGTGATAACTTTTTTATTGTCAAAGACGATTGTGTTATTACCCCAGAAGGTCGTAATATTCTAAGGGGTGTTAGCCGTGCTTATGTTATGGAAATATGCAATGCAAAAAATATTCCATGTGTTGAAAAAAATATTGATTATTATGATGTGTTGACTGCTGATGAAGCTTTCATGACAGGTACACCTTTTTGCATGCTTCCCGTTACGATGATCAATGGCCAAAATATAGGCTCTGGAAAGATGGGGAAAAAGACAAAAGAAATCATTGATTTTTGGGGAGAAAATTGTGGTTTGGATATTATAGCACAAATTAAAAATTATGCCAAGAAAGTGAAGTCCAAAAGTAATTCCCCGTCACCCTATAGGTTCAAATAATTTAAGAACGATCAACTCTAGTCTTATAGATTACTGCAACTTATGTTGGAAGTGTTTTATTTTAAGATAAAACTTTTTTTATAATATAAAAATCTAAAGAAAATCTTTAACCCATTCTAATTGACGTTTAAAAATGCTAAAGCCTTCGTCGTCTCTGAAGGCCTGCATTATGATGGGTCCTTTGTAATGGTAATTTTTTAATTCGATAAAAAATTGTTTTATATCAGCATTCCCCGACCCTAAAAGAACCGAACCTCCCCCTAGTGCTCTATCTTTGATATGGATATCAAATAAACGGGAACCATATGTATTTAATTCTTCAATATAATTATAACCTAAAGATGCGCTATTTCCAATATCGTAATTGACGTAAATATTTTGATTGTTTAATTTATTTAATACTTTTTTGAAACTTTTTGGGTCTAAATCTGTTTCTAAAGATAAACGGACATTGCAACCCTCAGCTATTTTTGCAATAGGCATAAGCTTTTCAATAAAAATATTTTGTTCCTTTTCCGATATAATAGAAGATTGGTCGACACATGGGATGACAATTGTTTCGATATTTTCTTTAGAGGCTATGCGAATTAAATCGATAAGAATATTTTCTCCTTCTTTGGCAAGTCCATGATCTTTTGAATGCAAGGGGGCTTCCATTAAAAAATCACCACAAATACTTAAAACATCCATACGTGTTTGTTTTTTAATTTTATTGAGTTCTAGGATCCCTTCTGAATTAAATAATGGGTTTTTGTTTATCTCTTCAAAGTCGACAATAAATTCTATACAATCTAATCCTAACTCAGATGCTAGTGGGAATTCATCAGCCCAATATCCAACAGGGTGAGCTTGATAACGACCCTTGTATTTTGGCAACAATCTGCCTTGCATAACGCCTAGAGGGTTTTTCATCAAAATATAATACCTAGAAAGATAACATTAAGACCGATGATGAAGAATGCTAAAAGGTTTGATTACCAAGCTGTTCGCCCACCATCGATAGATATAACTGATCCATTCATATAGCTTGATGCATCTGAAACTAAAAATGCTACTGCTGACTTATACTCATCTTGGTGTGCCATGCGTGCCATAGGAATTAAATTCTCTAATCGTTTTTTAAACGCTTCATCTTGACCTGCTTCCACTCCACCAGGTGCCAGCGCGTTGGCGCGCACGCCTTTCTCCGCCCAATAAGTGGAGAGATAGCGGGTAAGGCCGATTAATCCACTTTTGACGACTGAATAGGTTACAGGTTTTACAGATTGAGTCTCTGAGTTTTCCCCTTCGTTTTTGTAGATTCTTTGATCAGGTGCAATGACACCCAGATCTGAAGCTATATTTAAAATAACTCCACCACCGTTTTCTGACATATAATGACCTAAGGTTTGGCTGCATAAAAATGAACCGGTTAAGCCAACGGCGATATCTTCCATCCAAACTTTTAAAGGAAAATTCTCAAACCGAGTCCATGAAGAGGTATTGTCTTCCACTTTTGGATTGTTTGCAGCATTATTAATCAAGATATCTAATCTCCCACATTGTTTTAGTATGGTCTCTTTCAGATCAATAACTTCAGCTGGATCGGTGATGTCTGTCACTTTCCAAAATGCTTCAACTTGGAAATTATTTTGAATATACTCGGCTACAGCTTTTGCTCTACTTTCATCTACATCTATAACCCAAGGAATGCCACCCATTTCTGCTATTGTCTCACAATGCTTTGTGCCTAATAATCCAGCGCCTCCAGTGACGACAGCGACTTGGCCATCAAGTTGAAAAGACTGTTTTACACTATGAATACTCATACTATTTATAAAAAACTAGACTAGCTTTTAGAAACATTGGGTCTGCCCACCGTCTAGTACCCAAATACCCCCCGTGGCAAAAGAAGCTTCATCAGAAGACAAGAAACTCGCAAGGTTAGCGACATCTTCGCCTGTCCCCAATTTTTTTAAAGGAACATTCTTATCTAACATTTTTTTGACCATGCCTGGGTTTTTTTGTAATTTATTATCCCATACGGAGCCTTCAAAAAGTATGTTTCCTGGGCATATTGCATTGATGCGAACGCCACTTTCTCCAAGGTTTTTTGAAATTCCTTTTACATAAGCATTTAGGGCAGCTTTTGCAACACTGTATGTTAAAGGGGCGCCAGTAATAACTTCTTTTCCGCATATTGAGGAAATACATATGATCGAGCCTTTAGACTTCTCTAATAAGCACCGCCCAGCTTCTATAAGGTTGGTTGTACTCCATAGATTGATATCGAACACTCTTTGCCACTCTTTATGAGTTTCTTTTCCAATTGGTACAGATTTTCCGCTACCTACATTGCAGACTAAAATATCGAGTCCTCCAAGTTTTTCTTCTGTTTTCTCAATGAGCATTTTTGCTTCTGAACATTTCGTTAGGTCTGCTTTGATTCCTATAGAAGATTTCAATTCTGAGGTGGCTTTGTTTAGTTGATTAAGATCTCGACCATTGATGATAACCTGGTAGCCTTCGTCAATTAATTTTTTTGCGATAAAAAAACCAATGCCTTTTGATGAGCCAGAAACAAGAGCTCGTTTTCCTTTTAAGTTAGAATGCATTTTATGAAAGAATGATTTTATTTAAATTCTAAAAATTCACATAAGTCAGATGTAGGCATGTTAGGTATACCTAACAAATGCTCAATGACCTCTCTTAAAAAACCCTGACCTCCCTTTTTGTTTGAAACAAAACTAGCAATTTCTAGAATTTTTGAGTGAGAATCCAATGGAGCAATTGAGCAACCTGCTTTTATCATGATTTGAAGATCATTTAAATCATTCCCGATATATAATAATCCTTTAAAGTCTTTGTTTTTTAAATGTGCATCCATAAAATGGGCTTTGTTTTGGATGCCATGGTAACATGTTAATTGTAGCTTTTTGGCTCTGGCTAAAACAACTGGATTCTCTTCTTTAGAGAGAATGAATGTTTCTATATCTAGTTGCTGTTTTGCGATTGTTTTTCTGAGGAAATCAAAACCTAAACCATCTGCTCTATCGCACATGACGGTCTCACAACCATGCTGATCTAAGTAGACTTTATTATCTGTGAAAACCCCATCAAAGTCAAAGGTTATAGTATGAAAATCAGTTAGCTTTGGATAAGCTTTTGCCATACATGATTAGATTAATCCCAGTAGCGTAGCTTGCCGGCAATCTCTTTTTCTTTTTCTGTGATACGTTTCTCGCCATCGCCTAAAACTAAAGGGACTTTTCTGATCATGTTAACCATTTCTCTCAACCCAACTTCTTCTAGTGATGCAGATTGGTCACTTCCATACATTGCTCGGTCGAGTGTTATGTGCCTTTCAATTGCTGTGGCTCCATGAGATGCAGCAATCACACTTGGAGACACTGAAGCTTCATGACCACTATATCCAACGGGTAAATTATAACGTTCTTTTAATACGTGCATGGCTCCGATATTTAAAATGGAGTCCTGAGAAGGGTATTCAGATACAGTGTGTAATAGGGTTAGAGGGCAATTGTTTTTTGCAAAAATTTCAACTGCTTTATCAATGTCATCATAAGTACACATTCCTGTAGAAAGAAATGTAATTTTTTGTTCTTTAGCAATATGTTCAAGCATTTCAGTTTTGGTCGTAAGAGCTGATGCTACTTTGTTGTATTTGAGATTGTATTTTTTAAGGAAATCTTGGCTGTTAATATCCCATGCAGAAGCAAACCATTCGATCCCTTCATTTTTACAGTAGCTATCAATTTCATCATATTCAGCTTCATTAAATTCTAGACCTTCTTTTTGTTCACGTTGTGTTGTACCCCAAGGGCTTTCACGAGGAGAATCTAGCACTTCTTTTGTATAGACAATATTGATATCTCTTTTTTGAAATTTCACAGCATCACAACCGCAGCGTTTAGCCATGTCAATTAGTTGTTTAGCTTTCTCTATATCTCCATTGTGGTTGATCCCTATTTCTGCGATCACATAACATTTTTGAGGAAGTTCGAATGAAGGGACTTTAAGAAGGTTCGACATATTTAAATTAAATAGAAATTTCGAGAGCTAATATTAGCTATAATACTATTTCTTTACGCACAATGTCAATCTAATTGTTTTATCAAAACCTGTAACACATTAAAAGGAACTCTTGCTTCTAAACCGATACATTCTCTAGGGTTGGCTCTCTTGTAACTGTGTGAACTCTGTGTACAGCTAAGATAAGAGACCAGCCAGTTGAATCATTAGGGTAGCAAGTTTTAGCATGGTTTAATGTATGTACTTTTTCTTTTTTTAATGACATATTGATCGGTTTTTTGTCCTGCACCTCTTCTTCATTAAGAATATATTTTCTCAAGCGTTCTGAATTAATCTGAATAGGGATATTTTCAATGATTTTATCTTTTGATAGATCGACGATCCTGGCTTTTAAATAAGCTTCTAGTTCTTTTTCTTCACCTTCGCTAAATGAAATGAAGTTCTTAATTGTTGTAAGACATGCTTCAACGGCATTATCCCAATGTGAAAAAAACGTTAATCCGAGATGTTTCCAAAGTAGATTTCCTCCAATTTCAGACTTCTTAACTTTTGAAAAATTTTCTGGTTTATTATAGAAATTTATACATTCCATTTCACTATCAAACAATTCACTTTCTGTTTTATCAATGAATTCATCTGAAACTTTTCTCAATGAACTTTCACCCGATGTGATATTTTTAAATATTGCTGATATAAATTGAGATATTTGAATTCCTTCACCTTTCAAATACTTGTGGATAACATCAAAAACTCCAGAGTTGTGATAAATCATTGTGGTAAGGTGTAGGCATCTAGATTCCAAATAATCTTGAAAAGTTAAAGTGTCAGTTGCAATTACAATTTCTTCAACTTCAGGTAAAATAATATGCTCATCACATATTTCATAATTGCCAATTGCTCTAGGAAGGAGTCTCCATTTGGTAACCATATTGTATTTCATTTTTGCTTCAGCTAATTCTAATTCTGTGCTTTTTAAAATCATTGCTTGGTATGAAGTGAATTCTTGAACTCCAGAATCAATCAAGTTAAAAACAGCATCTTGATGGGACTTCTTGGTTTCTAGAGGAAGACCTAAAATAACGTCAGCCATACTTCGAAGGCCACGCTTTTGAATCTCTAATTGAACTTTTTTATAACCTTCTAGTTTAATGTTTTTTCTTTTAATGGCTTCTAAGGTATCATTATTAGAGCTTTGCATTGAGTTAGATATAACAAGAGAATCTGGCATAAGTTTCGAAACGGCGTTTAAGATTCTCTCGGGTTGGTTTTTTCCTGTCGAACAACCTATAAATTGAGGCCATTGATACTTTTCTTGAATTTCCCGCACTTCCTCACAAAATTTTAAATCTTGAGGAAACATAGCGAAATTAGGGTCGGCAATTTCTACTCGTGTTACTCCAGGGCTTTTTTTAACCATATTTTTGGCTATGTATTCAAATTCTTCAACGCACATATGAAGAGGGCGTTTTGCCACTTTTGTGAAATACTCAGTGCCTTGTTGACAAAAACTACATGAAAATGGACAACCTCTATTGGTTTCAATTAAAGGATATAGCTGATTGTCAAAAAACTTATCCATAAGACCATTTAAATAAGGGGAAGGAATGTCTTTCAGTTCTAACATGTCATCAAAAAAGTCTCTAGGAACTGGGTGGTCTGGATGTACTAAGTTATTTGTATCTGTAATCATACCTAATCGGGGCAATAATTTACCAATGCCTAATTCACGATTTTTTTTGATGCATAGAGTAGAAGGCATAGCACTTTCTTTAAGTTGTGAAATATTTCCATTCAGTTCTAGGTAAGATTTGATAAGATAGCAAGAAGGTAACTCTCCTTCTTGAAGAATCCAAAAATCAATAAAAGCATTATTCAATAAAAAATCTCGCCTTTTTGTAGTATCTTTTGATAAATTTGGACCACCAGAGACCACCAATGTATTTGTAGATCTGGATTTAACTTTTTTTGCAAAAGAAAGATTTAGATTTTGATTCCAAACATAATTAGAAAAAAAGTAGAAATCAGGAGTTTCTTTTTTAAGGTGTGTAGATAAATCCTGTGGGTATTTAAATAGTTTTATATCGATATCATTTCCAAATTTTTTTTTTACTGCTGAAGCTGTATATGCTAAACCAAGAGGAAAAGTACCACTGGCCAAGGCAATATCGTTATGGGTTAAGTCCACTCCATAAAAAAGCAATTTTTTGTTTTTCATGTGGTCAATTTATCAAAGAGGATTTTTAATCTTGAAAAGAAAATAAATGTTAGCAATGTTGGTCTTAAAATCTAACTTTATACTCTTAATCTAGAGAAAGCTAATTTAAAATTTTTTGAGTAATGTCAAACACATATTTTTTAATATCTTAGTTTCAAAAGAATGGATTTAAGTTGTATTTCTTATTAAGCCTAGATTTTATTAATTTGGTTTCTATGTTTTAATATCCCATTCCATTTATCGTTCGTAAGATTTTACTAGCCGCTTTTGAAGGTAATAAACTTAATATAAAGTAGAAATAGTTGTTCATTCGCATTGGGTTGAAATTTATTGCTTCAAAGATATCATTTTTTGCGCCTTGATCATGATCTAAGTGTTTAGCAATTCCAACTTTTCCTAAAAATAAAGATTGACTATCATCAACTATTTTTTTTTGTAAATTATTTTTTGCAAAATCAATATTTTTTTGTATGGTAAACCAAGCTCCTTTAGCCATAACTAACCTTTTATCGATAGTTAATGAACCAGGACGATTCCAACGATATTTAATAAGAGGTTTTGCTAGAAATTTAAATTTGGTATTTTTAGAAATGCGTACCCAATATTCGAAATCTTCAGTGCCAATAAGCTCTTTACGTTCTTCAAATAAACCATTTTCTTCAATAACTTCTTTCTTCATCATGACACTTGATATTATTATTCCCTTTCCTTGAATAAGATATTCAAAATAGTGTGAGGGTTCATTTTGAATATGTGGGATTATTTTCATTTCTTTTTCTTCATTAAAGATTGTTGCCTGCGTGTGAACTAAGCCTATGCTAGAGTCTTTTTTAAAAACTTGTAATTGTTCTTCTAAGCGTGTTGGTTCGCATAGGTCATCTCCATCAATAAAAGCAATAAAATTAGCTTGAGAAACTTTGATTCCAATATTTCTTATCACTGATAAAAGGCCAATATGTTCGTTTTTAACCACAATAATTCTTGGATCATTAAACCCAGAAATAATATCAAGTGTTCTGTCTTGAGAACCATCATCAATAATAATCCATTCCACTTTGTGTGACTTTGGGCAAGAATTGATTTTGCCGTTTTTTCTATAAAGTTTTCTAAATTATAGCATGGAGTTATTAGTGATACTTTATTCAAGAAATTTCTTATTTTTAGTCTGATGGATATATTTTATACAAAGAATTTTTTAAGATACTCTTAACAATAAAGAAATGTGTTGGCTACATGGGTGTCCAAGGTTATTCAAGTTAATTTACAATAGGATATCTGTAAAAGTTGGATAGTATATCCCCACGGCGCATCCATTGTTAGGAA
>Ga0222717_10001406_pt1 | contig 19693 bp, 25 predicted proteins | sample C33_18DmetaG_FD_165053 | JGI IMG/M metagenome (GOLD analysis project Ga0222717, IMG submission 165053) | Estuarine water microbial communities from San Francisco Bay, California, United States - C33_18D | ecosystem: Environmental > Aquatic > Marine > Unclassified | place: USA: California...
TGCGGTTCTATTTCCATAAGTTCATCCAGTTGTTCTGGTGTCTTGATGTTTTTGTATAAACTTAGGTTAAGTATATCAAGTTTAAAAAAGCCGCGGTCTTCTGCTTCCTTGTGATCAATTGTAGCCATGCCAGTAAATGGCTCACTGGGCATCTTGTGAAAGTATACACCAGTGTTGTGTTTAACAGTTTTATTATCACGTTTGATTACTGCTACTGTATGTGGGAATAATTCCAGTACACGATTTCTGTCTGCTGTATCAATGTCAATGTCTGTTGCTGGTATCATCCAATTATCTCTCTTATAAAATTAACTTCCTGTGGAAATAGTTTTGTCTTGCGTACCCAAAAATTAGGATCCAGTGTGTCTGCCACTTGCTTGAGCATGTCATTGGGAATAGTATCCAGCCATTTTTGTGCTTTGTCACTGCTATAAATTATCCAGGGCGATATCTTTCCGTTGCCAATGTGTATTACAATACTGTGTGGAGTAGCCTTGTCAAAATAGTCACTCCAGTGATGCCCACTTGTTTTACTCCAGGCTTCAGCATGTATTACAAAACGCTCTAATGCTCTGTCAGCGGTTTCACTTTTACTACTGTCAGCCAAGTAGCGATTGTAAACACTGTCCTTGCACCAAGTATCCAATTTAGTTTTGTTTGTGGTTAGCCAGCGTATGTATGATTCTGGATTAACTGCACGGATATCAAGTATGTATCTGCCAAACTTCACAAACGCACTGTAGTATTGACTGCCAGCAAAATCATCATATGACTTGTCTTTCTTACTGCCCATTGCCAATTTATACCAGTAGTTGTAGGCATTGTACCCTGCTACAACGTGCTTTTCGCTACGATTAAGAGCTCGTCGCTTGCGTTCGCACATGTGTACAGCAAGACTACTCTCACGTTTAAAACTTCTTTTGCAATATTCACAACTGTACATTATTTAAATAATGCCTTTATATCCTTGTCTGTCATGCCTGCTGACTGTGCCAGACTTTTAAGTTCAGCTTTAGGACTTTCCAATAATATATCCAACTCGTCATCATTGATGCCTGGATACAGTGTTAGCAACCATTCAGCCACTTTGTTTTTCTTTTGTCTCTTGCCGGGTGCTATCCACGGATGATATTGACTTTTACCAATACCAACAACTTGCATTAAGCGATGCTGTAGTTGTACATGATGCCGCAATGTATTAAACTGTACATTAACTAGTTCATTAGTCATTGTTAAATAATGATCACGGATTGCATCATGGTTTGTATCACATGCACTGGTATATCGCATCAATAACCAAGGACTAATCTTCTTTTGTTCTTCTTCAGTTAGTGTATCCCACCAACCGACGTCACGCTGATCAATCGCTCGCATCTCTTCTTTAATTGTTAGTTTATTACTCATTACCAAAATCCCAGTGTTCTACCATTACCTGCTATGATAGCACAACATGTTACAACATGCAAGATAATCCAGAACGTCCTAAAAATTAATGCACGTTTTACATCTGTTTGTGAAATAGGCAAAAACTCAGGCTTGTCTTCATCAGTAACACCAATCGGCATACCAACAGTTCTAGCCCATGTTTTTAACCAACGTCTTTGACCACTCATACTATTACCACAAATAATATGTGTCTAGTATATCAGGAACCTTACTGGTTTCTTTGACAAAAAAGGCACAGTTGCTGCCTTCTTCATCTCCCAGTGGCACTGCTAAAAAGTGTCCAAACTTTAATTTTGGAAAATGCCATTTAACTTCCTGAAATACATTTGTAATTTCCACATTCTGAAACTTGGGTAAAAACCCTGAGATTGGATTAAATGTAAATGCATGGAAGCCTCGATCATTTAAACTTGTAATGGGTACTACTTCAGGTTCACCAACATCTGGCTCACAAATAATTAAACTCCAATCCAATGGCATCTTAACCATGTGATTGCCTATGCGCAATACTGCCGCAGGTGCATTAAATATTTCAAGAAAAACAAGCGGGACAAAGAAATAATCTGCATCGTTTTTATTACTGTAATCTAATACGCCGTAACGTACATCTTCTATTTCTTCTGGTACAAAGTCTAATTCATAGCTTTGATTTTCTACTGTTAATATTTTCATTTTCTATATTTTACCTTATCTATAGTAAAGGGATAGTTAGCATCTTTATAAAACTTTTTGCGCTCACGTAAATGGCGCTTGCTAAACTTAGCTGTACTGGTTATATCCCAAATTTGAACACTGTCTTTATCTTTTGCTCTACGTATGCCACGGCCAATAGACTGGATAACACGCACAAAAGACTTACCAGGCTCAACAAGAACAAGATTAAAGATGCGAGGAATGTTAATACCAACAGCGGCCACACCATAAGTAGCAATAATAATTTTGTTGTTTGCCTCACTAACCTCATCATATTCATCTTTGCGATCCTTACTTTTCATACTGCCATTAATAAACACTGACTCTTCTGGAAGTCGCTCAATTAATCCTTCGCCAGCCTTAATCCTGTCAACCAATACTAGTGTATTACCTTCAAGACTTAAACTCTTGACTAATCCAGCCATATAATCCAGGCGTTGTTTATCTGTGGTTAAGTATGTTAATTCTTCCTGATAGTTGCTGTATTCAGCAGTATCCTGAAGTTGAAGAACGTTCACATCACACTGTGCTAGAACGCCCATGTCTTGTAACTCACTGGCCGCAAGTTTATTTACCACTTGCCCCAGACTAATTGTAAGTCCAATCTTGTCTGAGTCTTCTTTTGGTATTGTACCAGTAAGACCCCAACGTATTGGAACATTAGCAAATACTCCTGTGAGTAACTTTTTAAGCACATCAGCTTTGGCTTGATGTACCTCATCTACAATAACACACTGCACATCAGCCGCAAAGTCCACAACACTTACATCGCTGTCTCCGTTACGAAAACGCTTTTCCATGCTGTTTAAACTCTGCCATGTACAAATAGTATGTGTTTTGCCAAATTCTTTTCTATCCCCAAAGTATACACCCACATCCAATCCCAAGTTGATGTAGTCTACTTCTGTTTGTAACACCAAGTCTTTGTTGGGTACAATTACAATACTACGACCATATGGTTCTATTAGGTTGCTGAGTGCGGCTGTAATTAATGTCTTGCCTGCACCAGTTGCAATCTCTTGTAAGCACTGTGGGTTACTGAGAAACTGATTTATAATCTCAACCTGATAGTCACGCAATACAACTGGCTCGCCTGCAACTGGATGTTTTTCAGGCCACCGTTTATCACTAAAATGTTTTTCTGTAATTTGTGGGAAATCTAATTTAATTTCTGTTCTGCGGTCATCAATATCTACTTCATAACCGTCAGCAATTAATACTGGCAATATGTCTTCCAATAGATTTGTATATGTAGACCCACCAATGTTAAAGTAATTAACCTTACCATCCCAACGTCCTAGTTTGTATGCCGGCACATGATATGCATACGGCAACATAAAACTGAACTTGTTGACCAGTTTCTTGCGAGTATCCAGATCGAGACCTTCGATCTTACAATTTACTTCATCTTTTAAAATAATCTTTGCCATAATAATACTATACAGATTTTACCTATTGTTGTCAAGAAGATAAGGGTGGGGGGACCTTTCGATCCCCCCGTTTTAATTAGCTAGCTGGAGTGAGAGTGATATAGACAGAGGAGAAGCTAACCAATTAAACTCTCCGCATGCATGTTGACTCTGAGTATGTTTTCCACTTTACAGGATTCATCTTTCGTAAATCTGCAATTTTGGTAACCATACGTAAGCTCAATTCACGCAGTCGGTTACGGTTAATGTAAACATATTCCAGCAACTCTGCTTGCTCGTCTTTGTTGAAGCCATACTCATCAAGCATGCCATCTCCAACAATTTGTTTACACCGTAAAAACTTTTCACGCATTGTATCCATTGTCAAGTCCAAGTAGTGGCAACGTGACATGATCGCACCCAAGTGGTCTGCAATCTTACCGCGAGCTTTTTCAAACTTGAGGTTTGTAATAAACACAACGCTTCCTTTAAATTCAAATGTGTCTGGAATGCCTTCTCGGCGTAACAATGCACTGTCTGCCAACCAACTTAGTTTACGCTTCTTGCCACTGTCTAATGCGGCTTTAAGCAAATTCAAACTAGTTTCGTCATACAATACAGTATCACAGTCATCCAGCACAAGTACTGAACCTTTGTCTGCATATTCATACAATGTTTTGTACAAACCAATAGCAGAGCTGGCGCCTTTAACAACGCCGTAACGTTCTGGTGCATTAGTTAGTTTTGTAGCAACCTTTGCTGAATCCAGCACTTGCTCTACTCCAAAACTTTTACCTACACCTGGAGGGCCTGTTACAACCATTCCACGAACAACTCCATCAATAGCGGCTTCTGTCATGTCTTCCAAAATTTGGAACCGCTCACGTAGTCGTTCAATTACTTGTTCGTCAGTTTCTTCTGGCTTGACGTCTGACGTCGGTGTGCCTACTGACGCATTATCGTCAACATCCTCAAAACTGTTTGCACTTTCCACTTTAATGCGGATCCTACGATCTGGCATTCCTGGAATATCTTTACCACACACTGTGATAAATCCACCGTTACGGCCTATCTTGAAAGGCTTTTCAAGTTTAAAAACAGTATCTTTGATTGTTGCTCCGGCATATACTCCGGTTAAAACACGTACTTTTTGCATTGGTTCTCACTCCTTTTGCATTAACTTATATATACATGATAACATCTAGTGTGGTTATTGTCAAGCACTTTCTTGAATTTTTACACGATTAATTACAGTTTCTTTGCATTTACTGAATTTACTAATGCTTTGCTCTTTAACAAATCCAGTAACGTCCATAGTTTTACCAACAAGGATACTACTGATGTCTGGGTCTTTGCTCCAAAAGAACTTAACTAAGTTTACGTCACCTTCTACACCAGTTACCAAATGAATGTTATATTTGGCAATAAATTTAATATCCTGAATTAGTAGGTTAAACTTAAATCGTTTGCCAACACTGCCAACATACTCACTGGTGTGACGTTTTTGGTCGTAAAATTCTTCCATTTCGTCACGTTGTTTCTGGATGCGTAAACTGTTGGGCAGACTTGCAATTACACTAATGCCATAGTTGTCTACTTCTGTATAGTTAAGTAATTGGCCCACAGTGTCTTCAAACCCATTAACACTGCCTGTGAGCTTCTTCATCACAATAACACTGTCAAAGTATTCTTTGAGCTCAGAAGCTTCGTCACGATGTTTTTGGGTTATCTCAATGACAGGTGCGTCTGGATTCTCCTGGAGGATCATCTTGATAGCAGACTTATTATCATACACATTGGTATTATTTTTATAATCATGATAACCATATCCACTTTTGATGAAGCCTTGAAGTTCATCAACTGCAATAGCAAGTGTCATTACTTTAAAGATGTCATATTTCTTTTTCATTGTTCTGCCTTTTGCCCTGTTTACCTGTGTAGTATACGAAATTTAATCTACAATGTCAACAACATTTTTGTTTTCTTTGTACATTTCTTTTAACCAAAATTTGTTTTTATCAAAATACTCCTGTACAGTACATGTTTCTTGATTGTAATCAGTACGCTCATTCATAGCAGCCTGATACATATTATTCACATACAATCTAAAATTAGTATCTGCCATTATGCCGCTACCTTTCCTGTAATCATACTGGCTGGAATACGTGTAATAGTACGACCAAATGGTGTCGCACCTGCATCTTGTACTTCTACAGTTTTCTGATTCATCTTAATAATAGTACCCTGACGTACCATACCACGTGATTCCCAATTAACCACATCACCTTTTTTCAAACCACGTTTGGCTTTGGCACCAATATAGTTCATTTGAAGTTTCCACTCTTTGGCAAGCTCATTAAGATCTGCCTGATTGGTAATTTTACGAAGTGCAAGCATTGCAACTTGAAGTTCATTAGTCATAAGTAACTCCTATATATTTGAAAGATTAGCAGGAGCCTTGAAGCCCATGCATTGTAGTTGAGTAATGGCGTTGGATAGTTTAACGGTTTCACGTTTTACTTCAATACGTGTTCGTTCACCTTCTTTTTTCATTACCTTTGGCGTTAAGCTCAAATTGATAAACTCAAATACATCATTAGCTTGTATTTTTGTCATATCAGTCATGTCAATTAGACGCTGGCGTGGAGTAGCCGTGCCACGAATATAATTTAAATCTGAAACAACAGTTCTAAGTTCTACACTCATTTCTAACTCCTTTCTTATTTAATATACCACTAGTATACAGTAAGACGTCTTGGTTGTCAAGCCTTATTTCAATTTATTTTTAAAATAAACTTTCGTATGCATTTGCATTAACCCATTCACGGGTTTCATCTGACATATTAAGTTCTTCCAGTTGTTGATCAGTTAATTCAACACCTTTAAACGATGCTGACTCAACATACGCATCACAAAAGTCTGGATAGTCTTTCATATCTACATCACCAATCATAATGTCATCCAATTGGTTGATATCAAATTTAATTTTTGTCATTTTATACTCCTGTATAGTTGTAAGGTTTATTCCATTTACCAACATTGATGTCAGTATAGTGTGAACGACTAAAGTAATCAGTCATTGCATCATCATCGTTAAAGTACTTTGGGCCTTTCATTGCCGCTAGTAGTTCGTTAAAAAACTCACGCTTTTTACCTGCATAGTGACGGTCGATATGATATTCATTAACTTGAATATAACCATCACCATGTGTAAAACTATCGCTAAAGTCAATTGCGCCTTCTTTGATATTAACGCAAAGTGTTGAATGGTTACGAACAGCGATACTGGCTTTCATTTTGTACTTTTTAAGCACTGCTTTGATGCCTGGTGCTAATTCTGCTTTGTCTTTTTGTGAAACATATGCCATTTGCTAACTCCTGTTTTTTAACTTATACCATTAATATACAGTAAGACGTCTTGGTTGTCAACAAAAAACAGAAAAAAAAGGCAAGAATAAATCCTGCCTTTTCAAGTACTTGTAATTTTTATTGGTTTTTTTATGATTTTTTAATCATACGATAAGTAAATTGTGTAACAGAATGGATGTTCGCAGACGATATTTTTAACGACTTTGCAACACGTTCTGTGTTAGCTATATACAACAAGGCCTGATCACACCTTCTGTTACACTATAAACTCACATCTTCAAGTCCAGCTGCACGTAACTTCACAATGTTATTGATCTGAAACTGCTTGGCGTCTAATGCTTTTGATAGTCCTATATACTTGTTACGCAACAGGGCAAACTCATTAATAAGATGCTGTTGATTCACGACGTCTGGATCACCATCAACATACTTTTCCGCATCACGGCTAGTAAGTTGTCTGTTATAATGCTCCAGAAACTTCCTGAATTTCTCACTACGCATTCTACGTAGTTCTATGTTTAAGAACTCTAAAATACTTTCGATTTCTTGTAATTGTCCAAAACGTTGTTCAACTACTCCAGGCATATCGCGGCTATGTTTTTCAACACTGCCACGAAGTCCTGTTTGAATCCTAGCTTCAGTAAGCTCTTTTTCATAGTAGTCAATCGCATAAACTATTTGATTGATATCTTTTCGTATCTTTGATAACCAGTTCACTGTCTAATTACCACTCAGATTCTTCTTCATATTCTTCTAATTCATCATCAACATCATATTCCTTAAGGGCACGATCTAGAATGCTACAAACTCCATGAAGTTCGTTTGCATGTTCTTCTAGATCGCACAAAGCACTTTCTTGTACCGCACTTAAAAAATGCTGGGCCGCTGTGCTTCTATCCTTAACTGGAACATATGCTTTGATGCTGTCCCACAATTCTGCAAGACTTACTGCGTCATTACTTGATAGTTTCATTATTATTCCTCAATAGTGGATAAATTTTCATCAAGGCTATTTAGTTCTTCTTCGGAATCTTCGTCCACGGGTTGTTCAGTTAACTGATCAACAGCAATGTCATCCCATTCGCTCATAATAAGGTCTAATGCGCCATCTTTATTAGCATTCCAAGGCTTACGGAACATTTTAATTACTTCACCAGTTACGTGGCTAGTGTATTCCAAACTGTTACCGCTCTTCTTTAGAATATCTTTGGCTTCAAAGAACTCTACAAGTCCACTGTATGGGCTCATACCTGTTTCATATGGAATCTCCACTTGTACACTTTCAAACGGTTTAGCATAACGTGTTTTCATTACCTTACACGCCGCTCTAATACCATGTACTTGTGAAGTCTTGTTGCCGTCTGCATCTACTTTTAGTTTAAGTTTACGCATAGCAACCACAATACTACTTGCGTAGATAAAGCCTTGTCCACCACTAATCTTATCATCTGGATCAAACATATCCTGCGATGCGTATGTGTGGTTGGTTGCCATCAGTCCTACGTTGTATTCGCCCAACATATTAACAGTATTACGAACCAGTGATGTTAGTGCTTTAGGCTTACGGCCCAAGTCACCCTTCATATCACCTGCTTCAAACTGTTTAACATCAGTTGGTGTCAACATCATACCCAATGAGTCAATCACAAACAATACTTTAGGACGTTCGTCCTTTTCCTTGTCTGCCCATTCTTTTTTGTAGTCTGTCATGAAATCACTCATAACTTTGGCTACATCGTCAATCATTGCTAAGTTAAGTTTTAACAATTTTTCAGGACTGGTGTCTACATCTAGTGCATGCAACCAAGTCTCGTCTAGTGCGTTTTCAGTATCAATCAGTACAACAAAAATATCTTGAAGTTGTGCTTGTTTAACAATATTACCAGCCGCAATGTATGACTTACCTGCGCCTGATTCACCAGCCAATACTGATACTTTACCTAGTGGAATACCCTTTTCAAAGTCTCCACTGATTAGTTTGTTTAAGGTATAGTTACCTGTTGAGATCCATGTATCTGGATCATTAAACCCGACACTTAGTCCGGGTACCGCTTTAGTAATACTTTTACGGAATTTGCTTACGTCAAATGGTCTTGCCATAGTAATCTCCTATAGAATATAAACAGTGGGGGAATTGATCCCCCACTATAATGTCAGCTTATGTTTTAGTTTTTGCGAGCTCTAATTGCGGCAAGAATATCTGCTGCACTAGATTGGCTAGCATCAGCCGCTGGAGCTGCTGGTGCTGGTGCTGACTCTGCAACTGCCTGTGGCGCCGGTGCCGGTGCAGGTGCTGTTTCTGCTACAGGAGCAGGTGTTGCTGTTGCTGGTGCGCTTGAAATGTTATCCAAGTTTACACCTGCTGGACGATAAAATTGTCCAAAACGAGCTGGATCATACAACTGGCCATCTACACTAGCTTCGAACATTTCAAAGATAGCATTAACGCCTTCTGCTGTAGGTTTCTTTGGCATATAATCATCCAGATTATGCAACCCATTTGATGCAATTGCATTTCGCTCATCTTCTGTCAAGCCACGCTCTCTACGAGCCCAGTTTGATGTTGAGTAATCTGCATACTGACCTTTTTGCGTTTTTGCAAGTTTAAAGTCAGTACCTTGCTCAAAGTCTGTTGGAATTTCTGGAAAGTCCGGATCCATTAACGCTTGTTTGATAATATTAAAAATACTTGGATTAATAATAAATCTGCGAATTGGATTTTCAGGAACACTGTCTTCCTGTAGTGGACTGTCAACTACAAATCCTTGAAACAAGTAACTACGCTTTTTCCAATACTTACGTGCCATATCTTCCATGCTTGGATCTTTGAACCAAGGACGAATTTCAGCATGTACTGGGCAAGTTTCACCCCACATTTCCATACATGGAACCGTTACTGTTACGGGTTTGTGTTCATCTCCACCAGCAACGCCACTGAATGGAATACGGATCATTTGACGTTCACGCCAAAAGTAAGTATTCGTGTCATCACCATCTGGGAGGAATCTCATTGTTGCTGATTGACCTTCTGGAATATTCCAAAACGCATAAATTGCGTTGTCACCACCATATGAGTTACTGCGGGTATTTCCGCCTTTTTCTTGTTCGAGCAGTTTTGCTCTGATTTCTGCTAAAGATGCCATAATTATTCTCCTATATTAGCCTTTATTAGTAACTAGGTATAATACCTAATTTTGTGTTGCCACTTACGTGACGTTTGCCTAAGTTTTGTATAATACACTTATACTTTGAGCATACGTATACTATACTATATTTAATGTGTAAAGTCAAGCACTTATAATAAAAAATCTTCTGGATTATATTTGTTGAATGATTCTTCAATTTGCTTGTACACATTTTCGGTTGCATCTTCTGATGCCTCCTTAGGATTCTTAATACTAACATTACCTTTAAGGTAAGTCAATACTTTATTTGCTAAATTTTGCTGTTTTGGATCCATGTCGTGCATGTCCATTCCAAGTTGCATTAGCATATTACTAAGCTCATCATCCTTTATGTGCTTAGAAAGATATCCTGAGAACGCTGCTTGCTGTTCTAGTGGTGTACCAAAACGCATGTTCTCAGGATTATCAGGATCTGCAGCATCTAATGTCCTACTTAGTGTAAGATCTGTGCCACTTGTGACTTTTGTAACCAGAGCCTTCAAGCGGTGTGCTCGGCCCTTTGTATCTGAAATTTCTCTCACTACTCGTGCAACATGCGGTAACGCTGAGGCGACATTCTCGTCAAAACTACGTACAGTAAATTGATCTTTCAAGCTATCAACACCTTCTTCTTCTAGAGAAACTGCTTTTTCTGTATAGCCTTCACTGTAACGCTTATAGCCCTTCGTGCCACTGAGTGATTTAAACTGTTTGCGGATTCCTTCAAGACGATTGCTGACGCCTTCAATTACATCCTGTGTGTCTTCACTGATTAGTGAACTTTTCTTTGCGTAATTACGAAATTTAGTAAGTTCTGCAAATTCTTCTGATAGTGCAACAATGTGTGTACCCATTTCGTCATGTGGAACACCACCTTCTTTAATGTGTCTTAGCATAGCACGGGCGGCACTTAAATTGGTGCCTGGGAATTTATAACGTTCGCCTTCTGCGTTCTCAATAAACAAACTGTGAATATTTCGACTACGGCTTCCACGTACTTCCTCATCTACATGCTTTTTATGTTTAATAATTAAACGTGCATTTTCAAGAGCTTGATAACTACTCTTGCTACTTCCATATGGTTTACTAAAACTTTCTTGTACTTTCATTTCACTATCCTTTTTCGCCTGAAAGGCAAAATCTCTTGGTTCAATATCCTTGCCAAAGGTACGTAATGTATACTCAATAATGTTTCTATTGGCTAAACTGCGTAAATTGTCAAATAATTTACGTAATCCATTTACATCAGCACTTTTTCCAAGTCCTATTTTTAATTCTGATTTCTCATCGGCGACATCCAAGTTGACCATCATTTTGTTTTCAGCATTATAAAAACGCTTTGCTTCCATTGGATCAACTGTGCTCTTGCCATCGCTAGTAAACAACTCAAGAGTCAATCCATGTCCCTTGAGGACTTTAAAAACTTGTTCACCAACTTTATCTATATTAATCGCCATACACTTATTTATGCTTTCAGTCTATATTAGCCCGATTGGCATTGGAGCAAGATATTCATCGTCTCCAAAACTATCACGCATGTCTTCAAATGTGTTTTCGTCATACTGACTAATTAGCATTGTCATACGCACTGCCAGCAGTGTACTCATTACTAAATCGTCAGTTTCGCCTTCTTTGGCGGCATAACTAGCACCACGTGCCACAAACACTTTGGCTTCTCCCAGTAGTCGTTTACTCTTTATTTTTAGTTTGTCTGTTTCTACCCACTGTTTAAACTTAGCACAAGCAGTGAGTTTACTTCTATTTGTGGTATTGAACCCTCTACGATACGAACGCCCATTACCTTTTCTAGGTTCACTTAAGAATGTACCAGGTATATTTTCTTCGCCCATCTCACTGATTACAACGAGTGCTGCCTCGCCCAGTGTGTTGTTTTCCACACTCCAGTATATTTCACTATTGGGACCTTCACTACGCAATGCTTCGCATATTTCTTTCATTATACGAATTTGTCCTTGTACAGGAGTCTTGTTGTGTTGCCATTCTGCTACCTGAGTCATACCCGGCAGTGTAAACACTTGTATAGCACTTGGATCTCCGCCAGTTCCCAAACTTGGATCCAACGATACCACATATGTATTTTTGTCTTTAACTGTGTCGTACCAGCGTACTTGTCCAGTTTTTTTGTATGGATCTTCGCCTTTGAGTTCAGTTAGTCGTATACTATCAATAAGTGTTTCATCAAACGCAATGAACTCATTCAAGTGTTCACGACGGAAACGTTCGTCACCAATTTTACCACGTTCAACACTGGCCCACTCTTCGTCACGATCTGGATGTAATTTCCAATCAGCACTGTATCCACGGAAACCATTTATACCCACTTGTGTTTCGTTACCAAACTCATCAAACATTTTTTGACTTGCTCTCCAAATCTGTGCAAACTGATCATCGTCCTGGTTGGGTGTACTTGTAATAATACATTTACCACCTGTACTTAATGTAGGAGATAATGCTGTCCAGAATTCACGGGCAATGTTTGGTCTAACAAATGCAAACTCGTCCAAGTATGCTAACGATATACTTAAACCACGTCCAGTATTATCTGTTGTTGCTTGTGCTACAATACGGCTACCATTATCAAATTCAATACTACCTTTGTTGTAACTAACTGCACCAGCACGTAAATGATCTGGTAATGTTTCGTATGCAAATCGTATACGTTGCATAATCTCCTGTGCGCCACTGTATTTGTGTGCCGCAATAAGGATTGTTTGATCTGGATTATACATTGCATACCACAGCAAGTATCCTGCCGCCGCTGTTGACTTGCCCATCTGTCTACTGATAAGAGCTATACTATAACGATGTTCGTGATATGTGTCAACCAGTTCTTGCTGGTATGGGAATAAATCAAATTTAAGTCGCCCTTTAGTTGGATGCTGAATCCAACAATGTTCAGTCATAAAATATTTTGGGTCTTGAATACACTTAGCTAGCTCAGTTGCCTGAGCATGCGTAATCTGTTCTTTTTGATACGGTTTTTTAACTAAGTCTGTGTTTGTTGTACCTGTAGTGGCCATATTAACCTCATTATAATAGTATTTATTACTGAAAAAAAGAGCCCACAAGTTGTGGGCTCAGTGGTCCTAAGGTAGATAGGATATTAAATTCCTGATAGTTTTCTTAGATGCTCAATGTCATCTGTTAAACCATCTGCTGTTTTCTTGTCCATTTTTACTGGATATTTTTTACCATTGAATTCAAAGTGGCTGTCGCCTCTTTTTGCTGCTTCAGCGGCCGCACTATTAAATGCGTTATCTTCGTCAATGTCTGCTTCGTCAATGTCTGCTTCGTCAATGTCTGCTTCTTCCATGTCTTCATTCATATCATGGTCGCGTCTAAAGTCTGCAACAAAGTCTGCTATATCTTGTCCGCTCATCCAACGTGCTAATTCATCAACTAAAATATTATCTTCAAGACCTAAATCGGCTTGTAATGTGTATAATGGTTCAGCAAATTCGCCAACTGCTTCGGTTGTTGCTGCTAAGTTGTTTTCTTCTAAAATATCTGATAATTTACGGTACATTATGCTACTCCTGCGTTTCGTTTAAGGATGCTAATGTCTTCATCCATGTCATCACCACTTTCTAAACTTGCTACGCCTTCTTCTTGCATACCTTGTTCAGTGAATGATACTTTCATACCAATCATTTCGCTGATGGCCTTTTCAAATCCTGTGTCAGTATAGATAGTCCACGGACCGTCATGCATTACCTTTACGTGTACATATCCGTCTTTATCAGCTTCCATTTCATAATCAGTTACTGTAACTGTTTTTGGGTTTGGTGTTTCTCTATCCCAGATACTATCTCCAGCAAGTTCCACAGTCTGTGGGAAATTTGGCTTGCTTGGGTCTTCAGTAATATCTTCGTTCATCCAACTAATAACGCTCATATCTTTCATAGCATCACGTAGTTGCTCTTCGATATCTGACTCATCGTAATATAAATCGTCTTCTGGTCCAGGCATGTTGCCAGTAATAGATAGTTTACCGTCTTTAAGTGTAACTTCTACTTCATGACTAACTTCACCACCATCACGGTCTGTAAAGAACATTTCTACATGTCCTACTTTACCTGCATCTTCAGTTACTGCATCTTCATTAGCTTTATGTGCTTCAGCTCTTTCTTCAGCGGCACACTCATCACATGTATCAATTTCACCGTCAGTTTCGTCTTTCATATATTCACAATCAGCACAACCTTTAGTTGCTTCGTTAAGTTTAAATGCAGCATAGCTTTCCATCATATCTTCAACAGTATGATCTACAATGCCTTCTTCTACTCTTACTGGTTGTGCTTTTGCACCCATATGGCGGCGTAAACTTGTATCTACTGGTTCGCCTTTTGGTAAATCCATAATACGTGACTCTGGTTCGCCAGTTAATTCGTCAGCTGGTGAATTTGACCATTCAGCAACTGGTTCTTCTTCGTGTACTTCGCCCATTTGTGCTAAACGCTTTAAAATAGCATACATGTCTGGACTGTTAGTCATTACTGCGGCTGGTTGTTCATCACTACATCCACAGTCTGCTTCTTCTACTTCTGATTCAGCTGTTGCTGTTGGGGCCTGGCTGTTAACAAGACCCGCAAGTTTGATTAGATCGTCAATGTTATTAACTTCCATTACTTTTCCCCTTATATTCAGTGTTGTGTTCTTTACGAGTTTTTTCTAACTCTGCTACAAATTTGGTATTATATTGGTCACCATAATGTTCTTCTGCTTTTGGGTTTTCTGCTTCAGTGTATTCACCGTCAAGCAATAGTGCATCAGTTTCGCCATCAGTTGGCTCTTCCATGCTAGCAGCATCTTCTTGTTCAGCTGGTTCTAACTTATTACGAACACGTATATCACGCTCGCTAATACCAATTTTTTGTACTAGTTCATTTACTAGCATTGCTGGACTCATCGGCAATTTTGTCTTAAAGTCCATAATATATATTTCAGTTGCGCCAACGTTGTGGAAATCAAGTGGTGCACTCTGTAGTATTGTGCGCTTGGGAGATTCGATGTCGAACGCCTCGTACTTGCGCATATGCTTTTCCAGGCTATCAAGCTGGTCATCGGAAAGCTCACAGCATGTTTTTAAGCGAAACTCGTAAGTTTTTGCGCTTTCCATTAAATAATCGTTCAATGTCTTCATCTTATTACTCCTGTATGCTACTATTTAGCATAATTGTTTAATTTTGTTTCGTATTGAGTTCGCTCATAATACTGTTTAGTATTTCAGCTCTATCAATCATTACCTCACCAGCGCCTTCGATTGCAGTTGGGTCTGAGTCAGTACCTTTAGCTTTGGCCATCTGCCACTCTAATTTCTTTTCTTCCAAGTCTAATTTTTGCTTTTGCATTTGCATCTGAATAACTTTTAACTTTTTATCCATCTTTGCTTGTTTGGCAGTGATTGCATTTGACATCATTTTAGCCGCACTATCAAAAACTGGTGCCGCATGTCTGTCTTCAACATTTTGTCCCAAGTCCATGAGTGTCTGAAATGCATCCATTGCATCTACTGCATAACTATCCATGTCTTTATCTAATGCTTCTAAATTTTTAACTGGTGTTAGTGCTTGGTCTATCTTGTCTACATGAGCAAGTGCCGCACTTAATTCATCAATGTTATCTGCAATGGGCTCAATTAAATTAGCAGTATCTGCTTCAATTGGTTCATCCATTGGCGGTAAGTTGAATGTTTCTTCTAACTTTTTTGTCATCTTTTTTTCCTTTTGGATTTACTACCCTGTGGTGCTCTAAACAATTCGTTTTCTGTAATTATACGGAAACCTAATCCTTGTTGGTTAGCCCACTGTCTAGCAATTTTCCATTTTGCTTCATTAATAACTGCATGCATTTGATCGTGTTTACTTTTGGCATTTCCCATTACTTGTGAGCTGGGTTTTACTTCAATAATTTCTGCATGTTTTTTTCCATTCATGTCTTCATACACAATAAAGAAATCAGGCACATAAGTGGTTGCTTTTCCTGTTAGTGGATGTCTGTATGGAATTCTATGGCTTTCACTAGCCCATCCTAATATATTGGGATGTTTATCACACATACGCATGAATTGTAGTTCCCATCCACTGCGATATATTGGCACACGTTTACCAAGATACTTTTCTTTGTTAACGGGTTCATATTTGCCCTGTATATAGTTTCTAGCCATATGAGTATTTATGTTGCTTGAGTGGCGGGGATATCAACAACGTGTATTGTTTCAGGTTGCCAAGTTGTAGTCCATACTACAGGTGCGCTTTCACTGTAATTTAGTGTATCGCCGTTTGCTTGAGTAAGCATGCAATTTTTAAGTCTTGTTTGTCTAAATTGTGCTGTTCCAGCCATTCCATTTTGTGTAATCATTATTTCTGGTACAAAATATCTGTCACCTGTGGGATCCAGACCTTTTGTAGTAGAGTGTAATGGATTGATTGGACTATCTGTATTTTCACCAAAATCAGTAAACAAGTTAATGCCATTACCACTGTTGTAGTAATTGGCAGTGTATCGTTTTAGAATGTCATGAAAGCTATTATCAAATGTGTCATAAAATGTTACACCAAGTGTTCCATAATTAAGTTTAGTTTGTACAACACGTTTTTGATTGTATTGGTTGACGATTTGCGTATCAAAGCTATAGCCCGGCAGTGTTAAGTCCTGTATGCGAGTAAACTCAATAGGACTGCCAGAATCTGATAAAGTAATACTAAGAGTAAAATTAAATTTTTGTCTAGGTATACCAGTCAGAAGACCTTCGGTAGTTCCTGTACCGAAGGCCTCTGTTGCGTGATTACGAATCGACATGGCTAATTACGATTAACCGTTAGCGGTTGCTGTTATTGCAGTATCACCAACGTCACCGCCAACGAATAGATCCTGGTTATCAGAGCCTTTGTGTTGTGCGTTGTCATAACGTAGTGTAACTGTAATTTGTTGCGCTTCACTTGTTGCATAGTTGCTTTCGCCATATGCTACGTTTTGAATATAACAACCGTATAATTCCCATGTATCTAATACAGTAGCAGTTGTATTACCACCATCTAGTGTTTCAATATTACACTGGAATTTATAAGCTGCGCCACTCTTTGGACTTGCTTGGTTAACCATATCAACCTGCTGACTCATTTGATTGTCAATTTGATTGATTACGGTGTTTGCTACATCGTCACGTATAACGATTGAAACAGCTTCCCATGTATGCTTACCTGCTAGGTAGATACGTGAGTTGTATGTATCTAAAGTAACCTCGTCATGACTTAGTGTCGGACGTGTTACACTGATTACATTACTAGTAATTACTTCAGCAGTATCAAAACCAAATGATACACGGAAGCGATATTGCATTTTGGGCATGATGGTACCAGGTGCGCTATTGCTCGTTGTTGGTACACTTAAATTTGTTAAAACAGCCATTGTCTTTTCTCCTCTTATGAAAAAGTTTTGTTGTTATGTATATTTATGTCTTTTAGCCAAAAAAAAGACCGCCAGTGGCGGTCTTTTAAATCTTAATGTATTATCTTACGATAATGTGCCAGTATTAACAATTCTAATTGGAATGTAAATAAATTCGGTTGACTTAGTAGGTGCAATCGCAATATCTACATACAATTCGTTACGGTCAATACGTGCTGGTGTGTTATTACTTGAATCACAAACTACTGCAAAGTCAGTAACACCACGCTTTGCTAAGATGTCGCTCATAAAGCCTTCAAACACAGCTGCAATTCTTGCACGTGTTGGTGTATCGTTTGGCTCAAACAAGAATGGACGACTGATTTCATCAAATCGCTCTCTCAAGAACGCAACCAAACGTGCTACATTAACACGATCTAATGCACTTGTTGTACTGTGTAGTGATTTCTGTCCCCAAAACACAACGCCCTCTGAAGGATATGTTGCAATTGGATTCATTTTGTTTGAATACATACCATCACGCTGTCCTTGAGTCAATGCAACTGCTTTAAATTCTTCTTCAGTTGTAATATACCCAACGGCACTTGCGTTTTGTACCACACCACGTGTTAAACCAGCTGGAGCAAACCACTGATAAGAAATATTATCATTGTATGCATACTGATATAATGCCATGTGTGATGGTGGAACAGTTACAGTTGTACCGGCTGGAGTTGTTGAACGTCCTGCTGGATAATAAACTGCACTATATGTATTTTTAGTAACAAGACCATCTTCACCATTTTCACTTGCACCAACACCCTGTACCCAAGCAGTTGCTTGTGTTGGTGTTTTTCTCATTGGTGTATCAATAATGATAAAGCCTGTTTCGCCACGGTCACTGTTTAGTGTAACTAACTCATCAGTCATTTCTGGATAACCAGGAGCTGCTAATAGTGTAAAGTTACGCATTGGGTCACGTAGGTCTTCGTTGCCTGCTACTGAGGCTTGCATCGCTGTTGTAACAACTTTACGTTGAGCTAAACGACCAAATGCTCCACTACCATCTGCGTGGTTAGTGGCGGCGTTACGCCATGCACCGGCTGTTGAGTTCCAACTACGTACAGTATTTTTACTCATGCCCATATTAACTGCCAACATACCAGTTGGGTATAGTTGATAATCTGGAGCACCAGTAATTGCTGTGATATCACCATTTGGTAACGCTGTGCGAGTTTCGTCAGTGAAGTCAGCAAATACTACACCGTCTTGTGTAGTTTGGTCTGTGTTGTCATGTAATACATGCGCTGAACCATTCCACTGGTATAATGCTGGACGTGAACGTTCAACTGCACCAGTATCAACCCAAATATCACCTGTGTCTAAAGCTGCACCGGATTTCTTTTGTGTTGGTTCAGTAACTGAATATTGGATGTCAGTATCTTGCTTCCGTGACCAGCCACTTGATTTACGTGTTAAGATGTCTAAATCTGTACGTGTGTTGTTGAACCATAACGCACCATTAGCAGGTGTGCCTGTTGGCTCTGCGTCTTGTGCGATTATTGGAGCAACAATTGGTGTTGAAGCATTACTTGCTGTATTGTTGATTGTAAATCCGCCGACGGCGGCTGCAAACAATTCTAACTGAATATCACTGTTTGTAAGTGTAGCAATTGTTGCTAATGCTGTACCGTCTTGCTTGACAAACGAACTACCGCCTTGAGTAGAAGTTACACCTTCAACTGTTTCGGCACCAAATACACCAGCTGCACTTGCACTGTATACTGCTAAGTTAAGGCCATTGCCTGGTGCTGTTGTTTTGATCCATGTATCACCTGTTGTTGGTGATGTAGGTGCGTTGTAGTGTGCTGCATATGAAACTGTACCAGTTGATGAACTGTCTAGTTTTTCCCATGCTCCGCCTACACCTTTAAAATAGTGTACAGCAACGTCTACGCTTGGTTCAATTAATACTGCAACCAAGTAGTCGCCGTTAACAACAGTTGCACCTGGTGTATAAGCACCAGCAATTTCGCCTGAAGTAGCGGCAGTATCAACTTCAACTGTGACTGATTGTAGTCCCCATGTTGTGCCGTTCCATTCGTGTACACCGTATTTACTTGCATTGGTGTCTAACCAATATGTTCCACCAGCAACTGCGCCTGTTGGTGCTGTTGCACTGTGGATTAAATCTGCTAGGTC
>Ga0222717_10001409_pt1 | contig 19680 bp, 25 predicted proteins | sample C33_18DmetaG_FD_165053 | JGI IMG/M metagenome (GOLD analysis project Ga0222717, IMG submission 165053) | Estuarine water microbial communities from San Francisco Bay, California, United States - C33_18D | ecosystem: Environmental > Aquatic > Marine > Unclassified | place: USA: California...
TTCTACTGTAGGGGTGTGACAGACTGTTCTCCCAGTTGTACGCACGACAACACAGAGAGAGTTCCGCACCAATTACAATAACCATAGCCTTGCGGTGGTCCCTTGTCATCGCTCCAGTCTGGACAATCGGTATTCACACAAATTGATGGAACGCCAACATCTGCAAAGCCTATCGTTTCCAACAGTTCATCAGAAGTAAGTTCGTACTGTTGCGCTAAGGTTAACAGGCGTTCTTTTGGGTCATAGCTCATTGTACTGACCCCCTATCATGGCTATACAATAGAACTGTTTTGACAACGGCTCTACAACCTGTCTCGTGAAATGCTTCAGAAGCAGAGCAATAAGCTTCGCCAGAACAAGTGTTGTCAGACCAGACGTAAGGCTCATCATCAGACGGTAAAACTACCACAACGTACAATTCTGTTTTCATTATCTTATCCTTCCATTTACTAAAATCACCTTACCATTTTCCACTGGTAGGTCAAGCGATATCATAATTTCCACTGTGGGCCTTAATTTCCACTGTGGGCCAGTCTTAAAATTTTGCCAGTCAATCTTAATTTCCACTGAGGGGTCATCATAAAATTTCGCCAGTCGATCATAATTCCCACTGAGGGGTCAGTCTTAATTTCTACTGTAGGGGTCAGTCTTAATTTCCACTGCGGGGTCAAAAGCACAAAAAAACCGTCGCAATAACTCGCGACGATTCAAGGTGGTTTTATTTTTTGTTTTAGTAGGGAAAGGATCATTCGATCATGTAACGATTGCCGCTAGTATCTAAGATTAATTCGCTAGCGGTTTGCACGTCCTTGAAACCGTCGGAATCAATGGTTTGGAATGATCCCGCACGATATGGGCAATACGTAAACGCTTTACCTTTGGTTTTTATGTGATCCAGACGAGTCGAACCTTCAGCGTTTAAACTGAAGGTTTCACCTATTGCCATCGTGATTCTGCCGCGGGCTACGGCATGAACATTCTTCTGACGATCACGCAACACGCGGAGTCGTGAAGATTCACTGACTCTGAAGATTATATTTTGCATTGTAACGCTAGTGCAATGACCTATCACGCGATTCTTGTTTTTACCCTCGCGCGGTTTAATGGAATACAGTTTTTTGGTGAGATTAAAGTAAACGTCACAAAGCATTATAGAGTCCCCTTGTACCACAGAAGCAGCTCAATATCCGCGTTTTTGTCTTGTGGATCGCTGTAGTAGTCGTGATCTATTCTTTCTGACGCGAGTCTTACGTGATCGGATACAGAGCCGCGCACGGTTTCATCATCAAAGTCGTAAATCTTTTGTACCGAGTCAAAAGTTAAATCCGAGTCTTTAGGGTTTGGCGTATCGCACGCTGTTCCGTCGGACTGTTCCCAAAAAGGCCAAGAGTCACTTGTAATGTGCAACGGTTTAAAATCGTATTTTAGTTTAGGGGTTCCCATGTTTTTTTCCTTTCATGGTGGTTTGATTTATTTAGGCGCACCCCATAAGATGCGCCCCATAAATCAAACTTAAAAGTCTAAGTAAGCATCACCCTCGATCATTATACTTGGAGTTTCCAACGATGCGCCACACGCTAGCGCGAACTTCAAAAGATCATCATCATCGGCGCAACCACCGTCGCTGTTAATCCATTCGCCATGCCATGAGAGATTCGTATATCCATCATCACTCAACTCAGCGCTGAACCCGCAATCTTCAGTGAGTACATTGTATAACTCAGCGTGATCTGAGATCTTAAATAGTTTAGCGTCGGTATATCCTCCACGAACATCTGCTCCACCATGTATTTGAAGGAGTAAGTACTTTTCCTCGCCCCATTCACCTTCAAGGGTTAATTCTGTACCTTGCATGACTGTGCTATGATTTGCGCTCCAATTGTAAGTATTGAAGCCTTCCCCTATTTCAAACCCATTTTCACGGTTACAGACAGACATCAACCAATCATATCCCTCAGCCGATACGCCACTTAAATCGCTGTTCCAATCATTGCACGGCATGGCGTTAAACTCTTTACAAAACTCAGGAAGTTCTAACACTCCACTAGTCAAAAGGTGAAACACGTTTACACAAGGCAACACCTCAGCCGTCAATTTGCCTTGATATTCGCTGACATATACCTCAGCCGTTGCACTCGGTTGCGCCTCAAAATCAGCAACTGTCATACCTTTGTTTTGTTGCCAAGCTCTACCGTTAGCACCTCCACTGTCTAACATGTGAGTCCCTGTGTTTTCAGTCAACATCGCTGCAATTGTTTCTTTAATATTCATTAGTTTGACCCTTCAAAATGGTAGCCATAATCACCAACGTAGACGTTGGTTCCGTTAGGTGTTGCTGTTTCGATTGTGATTAGTAGTGGTGCGAATAGTGCCAAGGATAAGATGAACCCTGCGACTAATCCTTTTAGTAAGTTAAGCATGTTTTACCTTTCATTACGCGAATCAACCATAGCTAGCGCATGGTATGACTCTACTGTACTGTTTTGGGCCGCGTTATCAATAGGCTATCTATTGAAACCGTCGGGTATTTTGTGCGGATTAATAGCGTTAAAAGACGTGGGTGATTCGCATAGGTAGAGGGCAGACCCCTGTTCCCACTCGCAATTTTCTTTTGCTGTCAAGTAAATCTTTAGTTTAACATTAAACTACTTTGGTCTACTACTTTAGTTTAACATTAAACTACTTTATTGTAACATATTGTAACAATTCGTGATCCAGGTAGGGGTTGACATGGGACCCTAGATATTGTATACTAACGAATCACCTGGCAGAGGCCTCCACCCATGAATCCAAAATAAGAAATTACTTTTGACTGTAACCTAAATGACACACCTTGCCTGTACTTACACACGATAAGCCAACGACAAACAAAAAAAGAATCATTAGTTATCAACGAGATATAAAATAGTTTATTTTTTAGGGTATAATTTTCTTGAATATGTCTATATAGTATAGTAAGACACTAACTAAAGTAACCTCTAGAGTTGCTCTAGTGCTATAAGCACATCGTCGTCATCATCATAAACAATAACACTAGAGTTACTCTAGAGCTATCTCTTGTTAGGGGATAACGACGATACGCTATAACTCTTGATTTTGTCGTGGTCCTTCACAGGAGCGACATACCCTATTTCCCCCTGTTCAACCAAGACGAACTTCCACACCCTTCATCGTTCACAGAAGCGGTCTTGCTGGGGTTCACGGGGGAATACATATAAGTGAGACTGGTAAGATGGCAAAGAAACTACCCTACAGTAAGACCATAGAGAACCATGTGGTTAAGTGTGTCCGTGGTGGTGTTTCTAGAATAGATACCCTGCGTTCTATGCAGCATCTACAGAACTCGCCAAGCTCTATGACTACCTTCTATAAAATATATGGTAAACTCTGGGATGCAGAGCATTCCGATATTATATCTCGTATTGGCTCAAGAGTTTATGACCAGGCTATCAATGGTGATGCTAAAGACTCTGCCACATTTAAGTCACAAGAATTGGCCTTGAGAGCTAAAGCTGGTTGGTCGCCTCAGAACACTATCAACGAGGTTGAGCAAGAGATTGACCCTGAGCTTGATGTGTCAGCAGCAGATCAGATTATGACACTCTTAGGACTTGACCCCGATGACCAACAAGAAGATGACCCGCAAGATAACAGCAGATACGCTTAGAAGTCTCCCAGCAGCTAAAGTAAAAGAACTATTCACTGCACTGGGTCCAGACAAAGTAGATGAACTCCAGCATGACTGGAGTTTCTGGGGTCGTGATGCTCAGTTTCCTCCTCCCGATAAAGACTGGAACACTTGGTTAATCAATGCTGGTCGTGGCTTCGGTAAGACCCGTTGTGGTGCTGAGTGGGTACGAGAGCAAGTCAAGCTAGGACATAAGCGTATAGCTTGTGTAGCCTCTACCAACTCAGACATAGAACGTGTCATGGTAAAAGGCGAGAGTGGTTTCCTATCGGTATGCTGGAAGCATGACAAAGATTACAACGGTAAGTTAACAGGCTTTCCCGAATGGTCCCCCACTAGGAGATCACTTACCTGGGCCAATGGTGCTAAGGTTGAGTTTTACTCAGCAGAGGAACCTGAGCGTTTACGTGGTCCTCAGTTCTCAGCCGCTTGGTGTGATGAGCTTGCCGCGTGGAACAAAGATATAGACACCTGGCAGATGCTTCAGTTCTGTCTACGTTTAGGCAAGCACCCCCGTGTTTGTGTAACGACAACTCCCAAGCCAACTAAGTTGATGCGAGAGTTACTGAAGAACCCCAAGACTACAGTTACCAGTGGTAGCACTTTTGATAACTCTGCTAACCTTGCTGGTACATACTTAACTGCTGTTAAGGAACAGTACGAAGGTACACGTATTGGTAGACAAGAGCTATATGCTGAAGTCTTAGAAGAGGCTGAAGGCGCACTTTGGACTACGGCTATGTTAGATGATGCCTCAGTTAAACATGAGGATGTACCTGACTTAGCCCGTATTGTCGTTGCACTTGATCCCGCTGTTACATCTAATGCTGAAAGTGATATGACAGGTATTGTCGTTGCAGGTATAGATGTCAACGGTGTTGCTTACGTTTTAGGTGACTACACAGATAGACTGTCTCCCCAAGGATGGGCTATGAAGGCCATAGAATTATACCACCACCATCAAGCTGACCGTATTGTCGCTGAGGTAAACCAAGGTGGTGACATGGTTAGAACAACCATACACGGTGAAGATGAGACTGTCCCTTATAAAGCTGTACGAGCATCTCGCGGTAAGTTTGCCCGTGCTGAACCCATATCTGCCTTATACGAGCGTGGTCTTGTTAAGCACGTAGCTAATCCCCCTGATGGGGCTACACTAAACGAATTAGAAACCCAAATGAGAACATGGGAACCACTAGGGTCGATTGGTTCCCCAGATAGACTTGATGCCCTCGTATGGGCAATTACAGACCTCTCACTCAACGGATACACGAAACCCAAACTGACCCTCGCTTACAGTAGTGTTAAGGGACTTTCACGCTAATAGTAAAGAAGCGATAGATACAATGGTAAAGAAACTCTCAGAGGCGAAAGCTAAAACCACATTAGGTGTAGCTGGCGATAATACGTACAACGGTCAAATCCGTGCTGATGAGTTCCTGCCTGAGCTTCGTGGCAAGAAAGCTATCCGTAAGTATCGTGAGATGCGTGATAACGATAGTACCGTAGGTGCTGTCATGTATTCTGTTGAACAGATACTACGTGATATTGATCTTCACGTAAAACCTGCTGATGACAGTGACGCAGCTAGGGTAGAGAAAGAGTTTGTCGAGAGTGTTCTTGATGACATGGATCACACTCTGGATGACCATATATCGGATGCTCTATCTTATTTGTCGTATGGCTTCGGTTGGTTTGAGGTTATCTACAAGCGTCGTGTCGGTCCTACTGAGCGTTCCCCGAAGAAGAACTCTAAGTACACTGACGGACGTATTGGTGTACGTAAGATTGCATCCCGTGCGCCTTGGACTGTATCGAAGTTTGATGTAGAGCAAAAGACTGGTGATGTCTTAGGCATTGAGCAAGAAGTGGGGTTCATGGGTGGTCGTAACTACATTCCCCTCAATAAATCTTTGTATTACCGTACTACTAGCCTTAATGGAGACCCCAGTGGTCGTTCTATACTTCGCAATGCTTATACTTCTTACGAGTATCTTAACAACTTACAGTCGATAGAAGCTATTGCAGTAGAGCGTGAACTTGCAGGTATTCCTGTAGCTCGTATCCCTGCTGAGTACCTCTCAGGAGATGCTTCCGCTGCACAGTCAGGCTTCGTACACAACCTACAGCAAGTCCTACGTGACGTTAAGTTCAACGAACAGGGCTACATTATTCTTCCTTCGGACACCTACCCTGATAAAGATGGTGCGCCTAGTAGCACACGTCTAGTTGACGTAGAACTTATGGCATCCAATGGTAAACGTAACATAGACATTAACCCTATCGTTAACCGTTACCAGCATGACATTGCACGTTCTATGCTTTCTGAGTTTCTTCTTCTTGGGACATCTGGTGGTTCCTACGCCTTGTCCAAGTCGAAGACAGACCTGTTCCTCCGTGCGCTTGAGAGTTATATCCAAGCAATCGTCGATGTTCTCAACAAACAGTTGGTCGAGCGTCTTTGGCAGTTGAACGGTCTGAACTATGACATGATGCCAACCATTGAGGCTGGTGATGTCGCTCCACACGATCTGCGTGAGATTTCTTCCTTCCTACGTAACCTTAATGGTGCAGGTATTGACGTTAGTAGTCACCCAGAAGTTATCAGTGATCTTATGGGTATTGCTGAACTAGACTATGACCCAGAGGTGGAACAAGAGGCCCCAACTGAGGATCAAGAATAATGGCAACTCTAAACAACAGGGTATTTGACAATGGCCTTACGGTACTAGATACTGAGGCTAACCGAATTGACATCACTTCTCAAGAAGCTGCAAGTTATGCAGAGGCCACTTCTACCTATACTCTAGGTAACTCAACCTCTCTTTCCATTGCTGCCCCTTCTGATAGGTCTGGTGGTGGTCGTGAGGTTGTTGTAGCTGCTGTAGCAGACGCCTCAGTGACAGGCAGTGGTACAGTTACGCACTACTCTATAGTTGATACAGGTAACTCCCGTTTACTTGCTACAGGCTCTCTTACGGCAAGCCAAGTAGTTGCCTCTGGAAACACTTTCTCACTAGGATCATTTACTATCGGTATACCTGATCCTGCATAATAAGGGTTATGGGCCATGACCAGCAGGATTCTACAGCAAGATAGTGGGTTAATCCTCACCGAAGCCAGTGAACCTATAATAAACGAGGATTTCATTGGTGTTAATGGTTTCTCTACTGGTAATCCAGTATTACAAACCACCGCAATAACTCAAGACCACGTTACAAACGTAATTTCCATCGTAACTGGTCAGCCCGTAATTTCTACTACGGCTATAAACCAAGCTCAAAGTCTATCTTCCACAAATATTACTACTGGTAACGTCGTTGTCTTACCAACGGCAATCACCCAAGATCATAATGTACAAGCAAGCAGTATACTCACAGGAAACCCTGTTGTCTCTCTTGCTACCCTCACAGAAGAAGAAAACTTTTCTGTCGATAGTATATTAACAGGTAGCCCTACAGTAGGTTCAACAAGCCTAACCCAAGTTAATAACTTATCTCCAGAAAACATAGTAACACAAAGACCTGATGTTGGTAAACCCTTCGACCCTAACGTCGTTATAGCAGAGGAAATAGATCAGATGTTTGGTGGTTGGCAAAGACGTGTATACGAAGTACCAGACGGTCGCCTAGTGCAAGCTGAACGTGAGATACAGGCTACCTTTGGTGATGTTGTGTCTATTGACCGTAAAGCTAAGTCTTTGCTCAAGTTTGGACGCTCCGCACAACTTTCTACATCTGGCTTACAGACTGTCTGGACCGTTGGTGGCAATGAGGCATATGTTTCAACTAACTCTATCTCTACTATATCTTCATCGTCTGCATCAGATACAGAGGTTATTAGGGTAGAAGGTCACACAGTCTCTGGAGGAGAGTTCACTTTTGTTGTACAGAATGTGACCCTCAGTGGACAGACTAAGGTAACACTAGATACAGCCCTCGCAAGAGTATCAAGAATTAGTAATGGTGGTGGTACAGAGTTAGTTGGTCGCGTAGTTGTGTATGAGGATACAACAATATCTGGTGGCATACCCTCAGACGCCACTAAAATACACATTGATATTCCTCTGGGCTTCCAACAGTCTCTAAAGTCTGCAACCACGTTCAGTAGCCAAGACTACTATGTTATGACAGGGTTCTATGGCTCAGTTAGTGCTAAAACATCAGCAGCCGTAGATTTCTACGTTGAGATAAGAGAACCTAATGGCGTATTCCTACCAATGGCTTGTTTTACCGCATCTTCCGCTGGTGGAAACTCAGACATAAGCCTTGATCCAGCAATTATCGCCCCCAAGAACTCAGACCTGCGTATTCGTTGTGAGACACAAGACAACAACGCAATAGTGTTTGGCATCTTCAAGGGCTACTTAGCGAAAGTATTATAATGTCAAAGACTGGCCTCAAAAACAAGATGGAAGCCCACAACAAGAAGTCTAAGCATAAGGTAACTATGCGGATGCTTCAAGCGGTCTATGATCGTGGTATTGGTGCTTACAAGACTAACCCTGCAAGCGTTCGTCCTAATGTAAAGTCACCTGAGCAATGGGCTATGGCCCGTGTCAACAGCTTTCTCAAGATCGTAAGCGGTTCTAAGTCGGCTAATCACGATAAAGACCTTCTGCCCTCTGCACATCCATCCTCAAGCAAGAAGAAGTCCATGCAGAAGGGACAATACGCCAACGATATTTTCACTACAGAGCCAGAAGCAGTCTCTCGTAGCATGGATATAGGTCTTGAAGGCAAGGTTCACGTTCACGACTACGATGGTCAGGCTGTTTATATGCCAGGAGAGAGCCATGAGGCTTACCTAGCGCACTATGACAGGGGTGAGGCTATAGAAGAGGAAGAAGGCTCCTCAGTGGACCGTATAGAGGCTCTCAGGGCTATTGTAGCTGAAGTAATAAAGACAGAGTTTGCTAAGGCAGAGTACCAAGGCGAGAAAGTAACACTTAACAAGCCTCGCCGCATCAAAGGTGGCAACAAGAAGTTTGAAGTGTTCGTACAGGACGGTGGCAAGGTTAAGAGAGTTACCTTTGGCGATCCTAACATGGAAATCCGTCGTGATGACCCTAAAGCCCGTGCCAATTTCCGTTCTCGTCATTCGTGTGACACCAAGAAAGACAAAACAAAGGCTGGCTACTGGTCATGCCGTATGTGGGAAGCAGGTACATCTGTGAGTGACATGACAAAGAATATAGAAGGTAAAATCCTTAAGACCGACGAAGAACAGCGTATGGTCTATGGCTGGGCCTCAGTAGTAACCGAAAAGGGTGAAGCTGTAGTAGACCGCCAAGGGGATGTTATCGAAGCTGGAACACTTGTGAAAGCTGTAAACGAATTTATGGAGCATGTGCGTGTCGGCAAGGCTATGCACACAGGAGAGCAAGTTGGCACAGTAGTCCACTCGCTTCCTATCACCAAAGAAATCGGTGATGCTCTTGGTATCCAGTCTGACCGTGAAGGATGGGTCGTTGCTTACAAAGTATTCGACGATAACATCTGGGCTATGGTTAAGTCTGGCGAACTTGCGGCCTTCTCCATTGGCGGTCGTGCTATGAAAGAGGAGATTTAATCTTGCCTAACCTCCTAAAAAACTTGCAACTTGAGGAACTGTCCCTTGTGGACCGTCCAGCCAATGCACAGGCGATGGTTAGTCTCTTCAAGCGTGACAATTCCGAAGAGGAAATTATTAAAATGACTGAAGAAATGGAAGCCAAAGTAAAGGCATACATGGAAGAAAAGTCTTGTGGTAAACCAGAAGCTATGAAAGCTCTCGGCTACGACATGATGAAAGAGGAAGAAGCTGAACCCGCTAAAATGGAAGAAGCTCCAGAAGTAGATAAGGCAGAAGAAGCAACAGCAGAGGAAGTCGAAATTGACACCCTCAAGGCTGAGAACGAGCGTCTTCGCAAAGGTCTTATTGAAAATGGCTACGTCATCAAATCTGATGTTATCGAAAAGAAAGCTGAAGTCGAGATGCTGGAAGTCGAAGGCGAGATGGTAGTTAAGTCTGACATCCCTGCCCCAGTTCTTAAAGCACTTGAAGCTGCTGCTGTTGAGAAGGCTGACATTGAACTGGCAAAACGTGCTGGTGAAGTTCTTCCCCACTTTGACATCTCTGTCGCTAAATCTCTCGTAGCTAAGTTCTCCGAAGATGAAGCTATCATGGAAGCACTGAAGGCCGCTGATGCAGCATTCGATGCAGCTATGCAAGAATTTGGTAAGTCTGATGTAGACGGTGAGTTCGCTACTTCTGCTGACAAACTGGATGCCCTCGTAAAGTCCTACATGGACGAAAACAAACTGAAGAAAAGTGAGTTTGCCAAGGCTTATGCTGCTGTAGCTAAGACTGATGCTGGTAAAGCTCTCATTAACAAATCCTATAAAGGGGAATAAAAATGGCTGTAATGCAATCCCGCGACAACCGCACATTTATTGCTGGCGAAGACCTCTCCGCAGCACAATTCAAATTCGTAACTCTTGAGTCAGATGGTCAAGTTGATCTGGCTGACTCCGCTGGTGAAAACGCTATTGGCGTATGTCTCGCTGGTGCTGCTGCTGGTAACGCAGTAACGGTATGTGTCTCAGGTTCAGTTATGGTAACTGCTGGTGGTACTATTGCCGCTGGAGCCGCTGTACAAACAGACGCATCTGGCGATGCTTTAACAGCCGCAACTGGTGATGTTATCTTAGGCTATGCCCGTGAAGCTGCTGTCGATGGACAGATCATCGAAATCGAAATGATTCAAGGTGGCAACGTAGCCGCCTAATCTAGCATTTAAGGAATAACATAATGCCACTTTTGACTCCATCCTCTGTACATATTGACCAGCCCTTGTCTAACTTGACACTGGCCTATGTACAAGAACAAACTAACTTTATCGCTGACAAAGTATTTCCAGTTGTAGGCGTACAACGTCAGTCCGATAAGTTCTACAAGTACGACCGTGCGAACATGAACCGCGCAGGGGACGTTAAGAAACTTGCACCACGTACCGAAGTAAACCGCATCGGCATGGCAATCTCCAACGACAGCTACTTTGCTGACGTATACGGCATTGGCATGGACTTCGATGAGCAAACACTTGCTAACGAAGACGCGATGTTGGAAATTCGTTCTGCTGGCGCACAAACAGCTATTAACCGTGTCCTCATTGAACGTGAAGAGCAGTTCGCCTCTTCCTTCTTCTCCGCTGGTATCTGGGCTACAGATAACACACCGGGTAACTTGTGGTCTGACTACACGAACTCCACACCATTGACAGACGTAACTACTGCACGTCGTACAATGCAGTTGGGTTCTGGTGGCTTCAAGCCAAACACAATGGTTGTTGGTAAAGAAGTACGTGACGTTCTGGTCAACCACCCAGACGTACTTGCTCGGTTGAATGGCGGTTCTACTGTGAACAACCCTGCATTAGTAACAGATGCTAAATTGGCTGAAATCTTTGAGGTAGAAAACTTCTACGTCATGGAAGCTGTCAAGAACAACTCTGTGGAGGGTGTTGCTGAATCTAACGCCTTTATCGGTGGTAAGAACGCACTGTTGGCCTACACGCCAAGCTCCGCTGGTCTTATGACCCCTGCTGCTGGTCTGACATTCGCTTGGAACAATGTTCCTGGCGTAAACAACCTTGGTGTTACTGTCGAGAGCTTCTCCGACGATGCACTTAAGCGTCAGCAAGTTGCAGAGCATATCCAAGTTAAAATGTCTTACGACATGAAAGTCGTCGGAAATGACTTGGGTTACTTCTTCGAGGCTGTTGTAGCTTAAGCCTACACTATACTAACGGGGAACCCTGAGCTTAGACTTGGGGTTCCACCCAACTTATAAAAGAACATAACAGTATCCTTACATAACGGAGTAGTCTCATGCACCCTACATATCTGGGTTGGCAGGTTGATTGGCCTGTGTTTATTAAATTACCAGTGTCAGCTAATGGCAAGAACTGGAAACGTGGAGAACACTTTAACTGGTTGGAGCAAAGCATAGATCAAGATAAGGTCGCTAGTCTTTACACCTCTGGTTATCTCTACCACAACAAAGAATTAGAAGTACAGAACAAGGTTGGAGACAGGTTGTCTGAGTTCTCTAGCAAGCAGCTAGATACCCTTGTTAGCTTACTTAATGTTATCGTCAAAGACAGGACTTCAAGTACATCTGAGTACAACACAAAGAAGTGCCGCAAGTCTAAGATCGACGACAAACAAAGAGGTCTCATCCGTCGCTTCCTAAACAACAGCGCATGGATTAGTGAAGACTTCTACCGCATTCGAGATGAGGTTCTCGGATAATAGTAAAACGAAGGGACGACTTGAATGGCTTGGACATATGATCCATCTGATCTAAACACTACTACGGCTTCTGGTCGCCTCAACACTGTTCGTCTTCTGGTTGGTGACACCGACACTCAAGACCAACAAGTACAAGACTCAGAGATTACCTTCGGGTTGTCTCAGAACGGTGACAATGTTTACTATTCTGCTGGGTGGATAGCCCGTACCATATCCTCTCAGTATGCCCGTAAGGTAAACACGTCCCTAGATGGCGCACTTAAGGCTGACTACTCTGACCTTATGAAGCACTACTCAACACTAGCTGATAACCTAGAGTACCAAGGTAAGACCTCTGGTGCATCTGTTGGTATCCTTGCTGGTGGCATTACCAAGTCTAAGGTAAACTCTGTACGTGATAACACTAACCGTATCGAAGGTTCATTCCGTAGAGACCGTTTCAAGAACCCCCCAAGTTATCAAACACCAGAGTATGAATAAGGAGAGGTAAGATGTCTTTTCGCTCCTATGACTTGCTAAAACTTGTACAAGACTTTGGTGAAAGCCTAACTCTTCGTAAGGTGACTACAGGTGGGACTTACAACCCTGCTACTGGTGAGATTGATGGTTCAGCTACTACGGACTATTCCTTCACGGGTTATATGTACAACTACGACAGTGGCATCTCTGGAAACATGGATATGGTCGTTAGGGGTATTCGTAAGTGTGTTATCCCTGCACTTGGACTTGCTGTCGAACCAGATACTGATGACCTTGTTGTTGGCAATGGAGACAACGTAAAGATTATCTCTGTAGTCACTATCTTCTCTGCTGGCACTCGTATTTGTTACCTCTGTGATGTGAGGGAATAGTATGTCAGTACAATCAACAGTTAAAGTAAACAAAACTTTACAGCAAAAGCTAGACAAGGCAAAAGGTAATATTGAAGAAGCTATTAAAGATCAGCTTGAGCATATCGCTAACTACGCTGTAGCTATTTCCCCTGTTGACACTGGTGCTTATGTAGAGAGTTTTTCTATGCTACCTGCTGGTCAAGGTGGTGGTCGTATGAAAAGCTCTCAGACAGAAAAGAGAAGGCTTCATCGAGTTTTTGATAATACGGCATCCCGCGAAGAGTTTGCCTCTAAAGCAAGAAAAAACCTTTACGGAGACATTAATAAGTTTAACCTAGAGACTTCTGATAAGATTACCCTGATAAATCGTTCAACCCACGCTAGGGATGTTGAGGATACCTACGGCTATGGGGTTTTTGCAAAGGTGAGGAATAAGTTTGGCTAGTATATACAACGATATTAGGGCTGCACTTGAAAGTCACCTTTCTGCTGTGTCAGGCATACCTAGTGTGGCTTATGAGAACGTAACTTTTGAGCCTACAACTGGAACTAGCTTTTTACAAGTTATGTTCTTACCAGTAGAAAGACGCCCTGCTGTAAGGGGCTTAAGTCCACAACAAAGATACCAAGGTGTGTTTTCCATCTTGGCACACACTCCAGAGGGTAAAGGTCCGAAGGCGGCTGATGATTACGCTAATATACTGATAGAAGCGTTTGAAGCCACAACTGACATATCCTTTACTAACTCTGACACAGAAACTATCAAAGTATCCATCGACTACGCAGAACGACAGCAGGGGATTATAGACAGCCCTTGGTACTACGTCCGTGTAGACATTGGATGGTACATTTACAAATAACTTCCCTTTAGGAGAAACAATATGGCTTTCGCACAAGGCTCACGCTCCAGTCTGTCGTTCATCGTAGAATCTACGTTTGGTACAACACCTGCTGGCGACTTTACTAACCTTCCATTCAGCACTCACTCTTTGAACCTCACTAAAGATCGTGTAGCTGGTAATGATATCCAAGCTGACCGTATGCCTCGCGTAGATCGTCACGGTAACCGTCAAGTAGGCGGTGATATCGTAGTTGACTTACGAGATGGTGACTACGATGCTTTCCTTGAGTCAGCTATGTTAAACGCTTGGGCAACTAACGTTCTTAAAGTTGGCGTTGCACCTAAGTTCTTCTCTATAGAAGACTACGCTGCTGACATTGACCAAGCTCGTTTATTCACAGGTCTGTCAGTTTCCACTATGGGCATATCTCTTGCGCCTAACCAGATGGTAGCAACTACCTTCGGCATGGTTGGTAAGGACATGACTATCAGTGCTACACAGAAGACACAGAACGCTGCATCTGGTGCTGCACCATTTGATGCTTACTCAGGTGACATTTCTATCGGTAACGTAGGTGGTGCATCTGCTGTAGCTATCGTAACTGCACTAGACTTCACCTTAACTAACTCTTTTGCCCCTACCTTCGTAATTGGCGACGATAGCGCACCATCACTTGAGTATGGTCGTGCAGAAGTCGAAGGTACGCTCACAGCCTACTTTGAGGATGCAGCACTTATCAACCGTTTCCTCAACGAGACTGAAACTGAGATTGAAGTATCTGTGGATGACCCTACAGGAAACAATGCACACACATTCCAATTCCCACGGGTCAAGATTAACTCTGCTGATGTTGGCGTCGATGGCCCAACTAGCCGCATGGTTAATATGTCTTTTGTTGCTCTCTATGACACAACAGAAGCTACTAACCTTAAGATCACACGCCCATCATAAGAATACCTAGCTAGGTAAGTGGGGACTCCTGAGTCGGGTCGGGGGTCTCCACGTTTTAATCACCCGACATAAACCCCGAAGGAACTCGACATGGATTTAATGAACCTTAAGCCTACCAGTGACACTGTAGAAGTTAAGCTGGTTCACCCTAACACTGGTGATGCCCTAAAGAATGACGACAAGACTGATATGACTATCACTGTCCACGCAAGTCACTCTAAAGAGTACAAGACAGCATTGCACGAACAGACAAACAAACGTCTTAAGGCTATGCAGTCAGGTAAGAAACAAGAGATCACAGCACAGGACATGGAAGAAGCTACTCTGACGCTTCTATCTAAAGTTACTGCTGACTGGAACATTACATATGGTGGTGAGAAACCTAAGCTCACTGTCGCTAAGGCTAAAGATATATATGACGAAGTGTTCTGGATTAAAGATCAGATTGAGGAAGCGGTGGCTGACTCCTTGGATTTTACGAAAGCCTAACTTCTCAGTTGTGTGAGTGGGCTGAACATCAGTTTAAACTCAACAAGCCTGACAAGGATGGCATTACGGAACGTGAACACCTAGAACAAGTAGAAAGGCAGATTGGACAAAGACCAGAAGCATTGGAACCCCCGACAGTATTTCCTCAGCTTATGTCTCATGTCTGGTCTGCCTTTATTGCATTGAGCAACAGTAGAACTCAAGGCTTCTCTGGCCCTAACCCGATAACATATGAACAAATTAAAGCATGGAAGGAACTGACTGAGACACCTGTAGAACCCCGTGAAGTAGGGGCGATAAAACGTGTTGATACAGTTTACATGGGGGTAGCGAATGGCTGACTTATCTTTATTAGTAGATTACTCTCAGGTCAAAAAGGCCAATAAAGAGATTGCTCAGATAGGGGGTTCTGCTAAGAAGTCTGCTGCTGTTTTTGAGGCAGCTTTTAAGAAAGCTGAAGTGCAGCAGAAAAAATCTATAGATGCTGTACAAAAGCAAATCGCATTCAGTAAGAAGATGCAAGCTCAGAAAGCTAAAGAAGCAAAATCCGCTGCTTCCGCTGCTGCCTTAGTCGCTAAGGAAGAAGATAGACTAAAAAATAAGTTCGTAGAGGGTTACACCGCTATGAACATTTATACTAAGGAATTGAATGACCTTGGTTTAGCACGTAAGAAGGGTATCATTAGTGCGAAAGAACAATCCGCTGCTGTAGCACAGCTAAACGCACAGATGAAAGCTGGTACAGGTGTATTTGCTAACGCTGCTACAGGTATGCAAATAGTCGGCAAGAGGGCTAACCGTACAGGCGTTCTAGCTCAACAGGCTGGCTATCAGTTTGGTGACTTTGCGGTTCAAGTACAATCTGGTACGAATGTAATGGTTGCCTTTGGACAACAGGCCACACAGTTAATCGGCACGTTCTCTATGTTAGCTAAGTCAACAAAAGCTATCGTGGCATTCTCTGCACTTGGTGTTATTGTTCCCATAATCACGGCTGTCGCTGGTGCATTTATGAGGACTAAAGATTCGGCTAAAGAGGCCGCTGATAGTCTAAGCTCCTTTGAAGAAAAGCTAAAGTCTGCTAGGGGCGAAGTCCAGAGCATGAAGGACGAATTAGAACTACTTAATTCTGGATTTGAAACTGCCGCAGAACTTGCACTTTCACAAAATGTAATAATTAGTGAAAAAGAGTTAAAGAGTGCTGAAGATGCACTTGACAAGATCGTTAAGAAAAACGAAGCGGTGCTTGTTACTGGTGGTAGGATTTCTAAAACACAACTAAATACTGCGAAGGGTGAGGTAGAGGCGGCAGAAAAACGTGTTGAAGCCGCTAGGATGGAACTGCATTCCTCAAGAGAGTTATCTAGACAACAAAAAGAGCGAAACCGAAATCTATCTATCGCCAGACAAATAAGAGAGGTTAGGAACAAACAAGATAGAGATAACGAGAAAGCTGCTGCTGAACATCTTAAGAAGGTTAATGCTAAGGTTAATGCTCTAGCTAAGTCTGATGCTAAAAGAAGGTTTGAGTCTGCCCTTAAGTACATTGCAGAAGAAGCTAAAGCCAAAGAAGATGCTGAGAAAGCTGGTGCTGAACACCTTAAAAAAGTTAACGCCCTAGCTGAGTCTGATGCTAAAAGAAGGCTTAAGGCTGTTGAAGAGTATAACAAAGTCTTAAAACAGAGGGCAGATTTTGTAGAGTCTGAGACTTCTAATCAACAAGATAACATAGCCGTACTACGTCTACAGCTACAGTTTGGTGAAGATTCCCTAGCGGTCAAACGACTGATAGCTCAACAAGAACGTGAGGCTTACGAAAAGTCACTTGAGAGATATCAATTAGGCCCAAAAATAAAAGAAAGTCTGATGGCTCATTATGACACAGCTAAGTCATTAGCTGATGAGTTAGAACGTGCCGCCGACGCATTTGGTAAAGTTGATCTGTCGCCTACAGAAATAAAGACTGGTGTAAGGCTAGGGTCACTTCCCCCAGAAGCCCTTGGAGACATCCCTCAATCTGCCGCAGAAAAAGCTGCTGAAAAAGCCTATGATGCTATAAGAAGAAGACGTAGGAAGAAGACCACAGGTGGCAGTGGCAGCGACAACGTAGTAAACATCAACGAGATTATTGAAGCCCGTAAACTACAAGCTGAACAAGAGCGTACCCTAATTGGCTTAAGCGAGAAGCAAGCAGAGGGTCTGAGGGTATACTACGATCTTCTGGAGCAAAATAAAGACGCTGATGTACAGCTAACTGAAACAGAACTGATGGGTGCTGCTAAGGCTATTGCAGCCCAAGAGGAACAGAACCGTGTACTTCAAGAGGCTGTTGATAAGCAAGAGGAGATAGCAGACACTATAGCCTCTTCAATGGGTGATGCCTTTATGTCGATTGTAGATGGCACTAAGTCTGCTAAAGATGCCTTCAAAGATATGGCTAGGGAAATTATCAAGAGACTATATGAAATTCTAGTCGTAGAGCAACTTGTCCAGTCTATCTCAGGAACAATTAAAGGTGCTTTCTCAGGTAGCGCAGCACCAGCTACATCCCCAAGACCAAAGATTAGGCCTTTCGCTGACGGTGGTGTTCTTAGTGGACCTACTATGTTCCCTATGGCTGGTGGTAAGACTGGTCTCATGGGTGAAGCTGGGCCAGAAGCTATCATGCCACTCAAGAGAGGTGCTAACGGTAAGCTAGGTGTACAGGCAGAAGGTGGCGGTGGTGACAATGTAGTTATACATCAGAACTTCAACTTCCAGGCTAACGGTGACGACAGTGTTAAGAGGATTATTGCACAAGCTGCACCACAGATTGCTAATATGACTAAGAAGTCTATGCTTGATGATCGTCGTCGTGGTGGACAAATGAAAGCAACCTTCGGGTAAAGGAAAGAACAAACTATGGCACTTACTTATCCCTTAGATACTCCAACAACTATCGGGATTGAGAGCATTGAGTTACGTGCGGTTAATGCTGTAGCTGTCTCTCAATCACCATTCACGTACAAACAACAGACTATCGCTCACCAAGGTCAGCAGTGGCAAGCAAGCGTAAATATTCCTTCGGTACACAGAGATAAAGCTGCTGCCTGGAAGGCCATGTTGGTTGGTCTAAAGGGACCACAGGGTACATTCCTACTCGGAGACCCAGACTACGCTACACCTCAAGGTACTGTAAGCTCTTGTACAGCTACTGGTAATGCTGGAGAAGACCACGTAGCTGTAGTTATGACTGGTACACTTAAGGCAGGGGACTACATTCAACTAGGGGCAGGTTCTAGTGCTAAACTACATCAGGTTCTGCAAGACTTAAGTGGTAACGGCGAACTTGAGATTTGGCCTTCACTCAGGTCAACGTACAGTGGTTCAACAGTTATCTTTAATTCTCCTAAAGGTCTCTTTAGGCTATCTCAAAATGTAACCTCATGGTCAATTAACAATGCGTCAGTCTATGGTATTTCGTTTGAAGCCGTAGAAGTTCTGACATAGTAAGGATATATACTAATGGCTGATAAGAAGATAACACAGTTAGACCCACTCACAGGTGCTAACTTAGCCGATACTGATGAGTTTGTTGTCGTAGACCTTTCGGCTGATGAAACAAAGTCAATTACATTCGCTGAACTAAAGACTGGGTTGGATACCGTAACAGGTTTCGTGCGTATCTCTGGCGATACGATGACAGGTGATCTAACAGTCCAAGGCACAGTTGCAGCAACAGCAGTGACAGGTGATGGCTCTGGGCTAACTGGGTTGCCGCCAAGTATAGGTGGAGCAGTTGGCGTTACATTTAACGATAACGTAAAAGCTAACTTCGGCACTGGGTCTGACCTACAGATTTATCATACTGGTTCAGATAGTTGGGTTAAAGACAACGGCGCTGGCAATCTATACCTAGACACTAACGGTTCAGGTATAAACATTAGCTACAACAACAGTAATGAAAACATGGCGACTTTTACAGCTAATGGCGCAGCAACTTTATATTACGACAACTCTGCCAAACTCGCCACCACCTCCACAGGTATTGACGTAACTGGCACTGCCGTAACAGACGGACTTACTGTAGCTGGCAACTTGTCAGTCGATGGTGGCACAATCAAGCTCGACGGTAATTACCCCACTGGTACAAACAACGTGGCGTTGGGGGATACTGCGTTAGATAGCTTAACGAGTGGTGCTACTAATGTAGCAATCGGGACTAATGCTCTTACTGCAAATACTAGTGCAAGCCGAAATACTGCTACTGGTGCATTCAGTTTGTATGTAAATACAACAGGTGCTTCCAATACGGCTACAGGTAGAAGTGCATTATCATCAAGCACTACTGGTTCATATAATACCGCCGTGGGAGATGATGCTTTAAGCTACAACACCACCGCAAATAACAACACCGCCGTTGGGTATCAGGCTGCTTATACTAATACGACAGGTACAGAACTAACCGCAATCGGAAGAAAGTCTTTATTTGCCAACACAACAGGTAATTACAATACTGCGGTGGGTTTAAATTCTCTTGTGACGAATACGACAGGCTCATACAACGCCGCTTTGGGTGTGCAGTCGCTTAATAGCAACACCAC
>Ga0222717_10001410_pt1 | contig 19674 bp, 36 predicted proteins | sample C33_18DmetaG_FD_165053 | JGI IMG/M metagenome (GOLD analysis project Ga0222717, IMG submission 165053) | Estuarine water microbial communities from San Francisco Bay, California, United States - C33_18D | ecosystem: Environmental > Aquatic > Marine > Unclassified | place: USA: California...
AAGAATTGAATCCTGATTATGCAAATGATAGTCTATTAGACTTTGGTGGCAATCAGGGAAACTTGTTATATTTCTCACAAGGAAAAATTAATGAAGGGACATACACATCCATAGATAATTCTTTAGATAGTATAGAGCTTGGTGGTGCTGAATTTCCAAAAGCTGGTTTTGTTCACTGGAACCGGTACAATGAAATGTACAACCACAATGGCAATAAAAACGAACCATTGCCTGAGTTAAAACAACACAATTACATCTGGGCCTACAGTGTCTTCAGCCACATGATAGTGGAAGACATTATTGAAGCTGTCTCATGGATGAAAACTATAAACGCAAAACGAATAGTAACATCCTATCTTTGTAACGATGGAGACGACAACTCTAAAAAAATTATGCAGTACTTTTACAATCGAAGGATTGATCAGTTTGGATTTACTGTAGACTTTAGAGATAACAGGGAGGATTATTTTTATCTAACAGATAATGAATACGGATGTAGTAGTGGTGAAACCTTCATAGCAGTTTATAATACAAAATACCTTATAAATAGATTAAAGCAGTGCGGAATAATAGCTAAAAAAATTACATCAACCAAAACTCCTATTCCATTTTTAGAGATTGCTTATGAAAATATCGATTAACAAAATATTAAAAGAATTAGAATTTTTACCTGAATATGATACGCAAATATCTTTACAGGGAGTCGAAGGACAAACAGATCCTTTTTATGGAACAGGTAAATTGGCTGATTGTAAACATAAAGAATCAGAATTTATTCATCCTTTATTTGCAGAATTGAAATATACCAATAAAGTATTATCTGATTTAGGAATGTGCCGTACTAGATTATTGAAACTTAAACCCTTTCATTGTTATTCTTATCATAGAGATGCATCTAAAAGAATACATATTCCTATTATTACAAATGAAAGATGTATGTTTATTATTGACGATGAGGTTCATCGTTACCCAGCAGATGGAAACTCATATTTGTTAGATACAACAAAGCCGCACACGGCAATAAATGGTTCATACGAAGATAGATACCATATTGTAGGTTGTGTACATTAGGAGAAAATAATGGCAGTTACATATAACGTAGTGCATACAAGACCAGATACTTCAGCAGTATGGATAGCTGATGAAGACTCTACATTCGTTGCAAACTTTGAAGCTAAGAGAGATGAATATATTGCTAGTGGCCATATAATTAGTGTTACAGATTCACATCCAAGTGAGCTTGAACATCACGTTGCTTTAGTTTTAGCTGATGAAGCTGCAGAAGCTGTAGTAATCAACGATGCTAGTTGGCGAATTTTTGGCGATACTATTTTTGAGAATTATGATCTGAAAGGTATTACTACCTCTCAGACTCGATCTGTTGATTAGGATAAACATTATACAAATTGCTATAATCAAAAGCAATTCTATGAAGCACTCTTTCTTCCATCCTATCAAATTGCCATCGTTTATGAATGCTCATCCATTGGTCAGATAGGATGATTTGCCCATTTACCCAGTCGTGGTGATAAGCATGTTTATCATTTAAAATATATTCTCTTAGCTTCTCATCAATTTTCTTAAATTCTTTTTCGTCTTTTCCAGCCATTCCAAACACTTGTAAGAATGGATAATACAACCCTGTAATTCCTGCTTCCGTTGTCATTACTAGATCAAATAAATTTTCTTCATTAATGTGGTCGTGGAACCATGGTGTCGTGCTATATCTACCAGCTTTATATCCAAAGAAGCATTTAATATCTTCAATTTCTTCTTTGAACTTTTCAGGTAAAGAATTATAAACACTAGCCATATTGATAAAGCTAGTCCTACTACCTTTCATATGCTCAGCGCCATACATCCATACGATAGGTTGTCTGCTTTTGTTACTTGCCATATTAGCATGCCAGTCTAATGCGCTATTATGCCCAAATAGACCTGGCTCACCTTTATCGTCTTTTTTACCAGTAACTCTGATAACTCCTTCATGAAGGTATATTCCATGAGTTCTTTTTTTATCTTTAGCTTTCATAACAGTACCAATTGTTTCTGCAATCCGTAACTGCTCGGCAGGAGTAATATCGTAAGAGTCTGGAAAGACTACAACTGTTTTTTGTGATAATAAATTTGCAACTTCTAATAGTTCTTCATCACTCAATGCTCTAATATCACCCAGAACATTAACTGTCCATTCATTAGCTGCGTACTCATATATCATTATATGTTCATATCCGTATACGGGAAATCATGAACGGCTAATCTAAATAAAAGCCGATCTTCTGTAGGCTCTTCAACCCAGTGTACTTTTTTAGTGTTTAAAATAAACATATCGTTGTACACAACTCGTACTTCACCGCTATCGTCTTTAATCCCTAAGGCACCTGTGTTTTTTGTAAGAGGCATCAAAAAAGCTACTTCAGAATGTACATCGGCATGGGGAGGCATACTTCCTCCAGCTTTTACAAGAAAGAAATCTAATCGAAAGTCTTTTGTTTTAATTCCATATTTTTTAAATTGTTTTAGGACAAACTTTCTTAACTTCATATCATGCATTTCAGGTGGAATGTGCTTAACATAGAATTGTTTCATTAACTCGCCACCAGTACATTCTGGGATTTTATCTCCATAATGTTCAAATGATTCTACCCATTCTGTTTTATCAAAGTATTCTTGAAAAAACTCCATTCCAAGATTTACGTCAGTTTGAATTCCATATTGTTTCATTCTATTCTCCATGCTATGTATTGCCAAGAACCTGGTACAGTTTCATATAATTTATCGTCAAGTGTCCATTTAGCTGTGCTTCTTTTGTTTAACTCACCGACAAACCTTTTAAAATATCTTGCTTGTCTAGGCTCTCTTGATATTACAACTTGATTATTTTCTAGTAATAGTTGATGTTCCACCATTGCTTTTATAGTAGGCCTAAACAGCTCTCTTGTAAATTTTACTCTATTTTCTGGAACTTGATATAATCTAGATAATATTCTTGAACCTATAGCTATATCTTGAATCCCTGAAAATCCCACAATCTTTTCTTCTCTCTTCATAATAGAGATTACTTTTAGCTTTTCAATCTGATCCATTGTATAGTTTTTAGCTAGCCAATGAGTATCTTTTAATTCATATAATAATTTATCTATATCTGACAGATCTTGCTGCGTGGTTTTTCTAGTCCACACTTCTGCTGGTCTTGTATCGTTAATTGGTTGTTCAGTATACAACCAATCATCTATTTTTTGTATAAGCATATCTGTGTACTTCTAATTCCTGTTTCATATGGTGTATTAATAATCTCTCCATACTGTCTCATATAATCAGGGTGATGAACCACTAAAAAATACCATATATTTTTCATTTTTGGCATTGATCTAATATTATCATATATTAATACATCATCGGGTGTAGCAACAATATAACAGTATGGCTTATCTAATACCTGTTTATATAAATCGGACGTAAGTCTATATCCCAAAGCGGTCTTTAGTTTTTCTTTATCATTGCTAGGAATAAATGTACTTAATAGTGGAGCTTGCATTTTACCAATATATTCATGCATAGTATCTACATCCATGTGTGTAAATATACTAAACATTAAAACTAAATCATGTGATCTAATTTTTGGCCATTCGTCACTACCATCAGGATGATATTGATGATTATGTGCATCCATATGGATCCACTCATATTGAGGCCATTTAGATCGATTTTGTTCTATAAGAGATTTATCAATATCTAATCCAATGTAGTCAAAATCACAAGGTTGATATTCCAACATGTTCCCGTGATTACATCCCCAATCGACTACAACTTTATCTTTTAGGGAAACTATATTTTCAAAATACTCACGTACATTGTATTTTAAATATATTTGATTTCTAAGATTTTTAACCATTGGTCAAATATTTTTCATAAAATTGCTTGTAAGGAACATTAAGATTCCATTGAAGATTTACTCTATCCTTGTGGTTTTTATTAAAAACAGCATGTGGTTGTTTACAGTTCCATGCCCATGCCGCTTTACGTTCTGAATAACCAATGGTGTAGATAGTCTCGTCTGCATAAATTTCTAAAGGTGTATACACTTCATCTTCGTAACACATAGGAGCAATTATACTACTTGTTCTCACTGGATCACAATGAGGTAGAACATTAGATCCTTCATCTATTTTAAGAAATAAACATCCATATATTTCATCGTATTTTTCTACGATTTCGTGAGCCCAAGGATGATCAACATAAGCGAAGTTAAAAGCAAAGTATGGCTCATAAGAAGCAGTCTTTGCTTCTTCTAGTATATCTTGATATATGTCTAAAGGAATATCACAAAATTTTGATGCTAAAGTCCATGGATATGTTTTTCTTCCAAATCCAGTGTCTGATCTTATACTGTATTGGTCTTTTACATTTACTTGGCTATCATAGCCTTTCATGTCACCTATTTTGCGATTATTTTCTTTCTCATCGCCCATTCTAATAATGCTCCCATATGATCCCATTTATGAAATCTCAAATTTTTTCCTTTATGGTGTTCAGCGTGATAACCTTCGCCGGCGGTAAGCAAATTAATAATTGGCACGTTGCGTGATTTTCCATCTTTATGGCATAAAGCGTTTACTGAACCAAAACCAACTAAAGCTAAGATAGATGGAATAACCGTATAGGCTAATAAAAATTGCCAAGAGATTAACCCAGCAATAATAATTTGTACTCCCCAAACCCAATGCCAGTTCTTATGAAAGAAAACAATCCGAGGATTTTTATATAAATCTCTAACATATTTAGATGGTATATGATCTACTTTAAACATGCCAAAAAGTACTTTCCAAAAACCTTTAGTTAATGGAGAATGTGGATCGTCTTCGGTGTCGGAATGATGATGATGCATCCTATGAACGCCCATCCATCCAATAGGACTTCTAAGACCTATTAGGTTTGTTGACCACAATACAAATATTTCATATGACCAATGCGCTTTAAAAGCCTTGTGGGCAAAATACCGATGAAGGCCAGCTGACACAGAAACATGTGCTATAACCAGATACCAAACGAGTCCGTAAAATAATTCCATAATACTATATATCCATAAAAAAGGGGGCTAACCATTGGCCCCCCGCGCACTTATTTAGTAGTGAACCTGAACATATTGTACCACAATTAGCGGTACAGTTCAACTGTTTTTAGAATGAAAAAGTAGCACCTACTGTGATTTCTCCACGCTCAGCAGCGTCAAGATCCCAGGATGTTTTACCATAGAGTTCTAGGTTTTCATACACATCTCGTGTTACTTCGAAGTCCAACACTAGATCATCCAACGCATTATCGAGTTGGAACTCTTCTGCTGAGTACACATCCAAGTCGGATGACAAGGTCAGATCGTTGCCGAAGAACACATAGCCCAACTCTGGGGTCAATGTCATTGTGAGTGCTTCTGCATCCACACCCCAATTGACATCTGTTTCGCCACCGAATGAGATACCGTTGCCAAGATCTGCAGCGTTCACTGCAGTTGTTAATAGAACTGCTGCAGCAGCTGTAGTAATTACTTTCATTTTCTTTTTTCCTTTGTTTGAATAATACGACTTTTCTGTTGCTAGGTAAGCCGCCAACCCCCTGTGATTATGCCGCTAGGCGTAATTCAGATGGTGCAAAGTTATCGTTTGCATTTAGTTTTTGTAAGCTAAAATACCAGTCGATCCCATTCAGCCCCCGACAATATACTCTTTGAATATACTCTCGGGGAATGGTGGAGCTGTCGGCTTCGAAGCCGAGTCCTGCATACCCTCAATCACCTACAGAGTTACTTATAAACTAAAAAGAGGAAGATGGCAACCCCCTCTTTTATATTATTTTGTGTGTGCCTTTTAGGTCCTAAAACTTACCAAGAAACTTGGCTATGTGTCCCACAAAAGGCAATAACATTATTGCCATCATAAGATTCATACCAGTGTGTGCCATAGCAATCCGTAACGTGTCGCCTTTTGGCATTCCATCCGATACAAAGAATCCAGCAAGCCATATTGTACCTGTTGTTCCTATGTTAGCTCCAAGTACTGCTGCAACTGCAGCTGGAAGAGGCAATGCTCCTGATGCTACTAATGCAATGATTGCTGTAGTTGATAGAGACGATGACTGCCATAGAAGAGTCATAACGATCCCGCCCAAGAACATATAGATTGGATTACCTAAAAAGAATTGTAGATGATCCATATTTCCCATTGACTTCATGCCACCTGAGAATGTCTTTAGACCAATATAAAAAATCACCAGACCAACAAGTGTGGTGACGACAGGGTTACCCAAGTCCATTTTCTTTGTCCTTTTCCATAGTTTCTGTGCTTCGGTTTTCATGCTGATATGTAACCTCCAGCTTGTTGTAAATTGTTATCTATCATTTCTGCGTGTTGGACTCCTATAGATGCAGAGTAACATGCCTCAACAGTATTACATGGATACCCTATCTCATCAAACTTACCAGCACGTAGTTTTTTTAAAAATGTTAATCTTTTCTCACTTTGAGCAAGTTCCTCAATTGTGTGGTCTTTTAAATTGCCAAACACAATATCGTTATCATCATCTAAACAACAAGAGTACCAATCTCCATTAGGAGCAACATACACCTGGGTCTCAACTTTATCGAGCATCGGGCAAACTAATGCAGACCTGTCTCTGGGTTCCATTGCTTGGACATGCTTACGTTCTGCCCATAAACCAGACTTGCTAGCTACAACAGGAATATCTTCAGGTAGCCATTCTCTTAGTGTTTGTTCTACTAAATCTCTATTACTATATTTTAGTAGCTTCCCTGGTTCTACTCTGTCCCCATCTTTTCCAAATACTAACTTGACAGTTTGTGCATACTCAGCTGCTGGCATTACATTGACACCAACATTACATTCTTTGTGATACAATTCTCTCATCTCAACAAAGTGTCTGAAGTTCTTTATAACACTTTTAAATGGTATGCCTTTAACAGCATGATACGATTCCTCATCATGGCCATCAATGTTAACACCAACATCTGTAAGTAATTGTTCTTTACATATGGTTTCTGTAACCTTCTTACTCATCAATCCGAAGTTACTCAAACACAATACCTTTGCGTTTGGTGTTTTCTTTTTAATGTATCTTAGTATCTCTAAGACATCTTTATTGTAAAACGGTTCGCCATTTTCTGAGATATTGAATCCTTCAAAACCTGCAGGAAGTTCAGCTGCTTCATCTATGAGCTTAAAAGCTATATCCTTTGGAAGGTCAAAGTTATTTTTTAGACCTCGCGCAGTCGGACACCACACACACTTAGCATTGCACCTATTGGACAATGAAAAATTAATGAATTTAATTGGCTGTATTCTTGACATAGTTTTTCATCATCCACTCAGCTGCCTTTTTGGATCTTGTTATAATAACAATCCATCCGCTATAGTCATAAACATAGTATTTGCCTTTGCGTTTATATATTCTTGTCATGCACCCAAGATGCGTCTAACTTTTACTGGATCGTCAGTTAAGATAGATCCCCCTCCATTAATATGTTCCACAATCTGCTCAAAATAGAATTGAGCATCTGAGTTATCTTCTACAGCACCTGCAGCCATACGAAAGAAGTTACGTAGCTTCATATCGTTAAGACCATCGCTAGCTGCTGCTTTATGAGTTTTTCCTGCACGTTGATTTGACATAGTATCCTCCTTGATTATTGATATACTATACAAAAAAATGGTCGTAAAGTCAACGCATATTATATATAAATAAGTGCGCGAGTTGAATTATGACAGCTTAGCCTGATGTGGACTTTTTTTTATCATTGATATAGTAACATATCAAAGGAATAAAAAATTGATCGATCCAGTAACAGCTATAGCAGGAGCAACAGCTGCATACAACGGCTTAAAGAAAATGATTGCTGTTGGTAAAGATATACACGACATGGGGTCCACTTTAAGTCAGTGGGCTGGCGCAATGTCTGACTTAGATTTTGCTCATGGTAAGGCGGAAAACCCACCCATGTTTAAGAAACTGTTTGGTGCCAGTGCAGTAGAGCAAACGGCATTGGAGACGTGGGGCCACAAACAGAAGGCGAAGGAGATGCGTGAGGAATTACGTTCTCACATTTCGCTGTTTTATGGTCCATCGGCCTGGGACGAGATTGTACGAATTGAAGCACAAATGCGCAAGGAGCGTAGAGAAGCTATCTACGCGGCTGAAGAACGTAAGCAGTTAATTATTGAGTGGATCGTTGGTATAGGTTTAGGTATATTGTGCATTGCTGTGATGGGTGGTATCTTTTACTTAATCGGTCTTGGCCAGCGCTGGTGGTAAATTGATACACGCATTTATACTAATTGTTCTTATAGCTGACAAACAAGAACCCAGTCCTATGTATTTTAGAAGTATAGATGTGTGCCAATATTACGCTAAACGTATACCTAGACAATACGGCAACTATGGAAACAAACACCTAGTGCCAGCTGAACACAGAGTCACAGCATATTGTAAACCTAAAAAAGTTAATCCAAACACAACAGTGGTTTATGATCACTAGGCAATAGTATGTCGTGTTCAAGTCTACAAATAGATAAATACCTTTACTTATACATTATGATCAATGTAACAACTAAGGAGGATTTCTATGGAAGTTCTTAACACAGTAAAGTCATGGGCGAATGGTCTAGCTAACGTTGGTGTTAGTCTGGCTGCTCTTGCAATCGTAGCTGAGGTACTAGGCCTTGGTAGCATGCCGTTCATGCCATCAGGTTTAAGCGTTGTAGATAACGTATCTGCTATGTTGGCCGGATTGGGTTCTCAAGGAATCATGGGCTTGTTAGCCGTGTGGGTCCTATGGGCTATCTGGAACAACAAGTAAACTAAAAAGGAGGCTCATCCCCATCGTGGGATGGCTTCCAACCCTTACTCTCCATTCTATTATCAGGTTTGGCTGGCCACACAATGTCTGGCTTAGCCTTCCTGTGTTCTTGAGGTAGGATGCCGTGCTTAAGCATCCAACACTCTAACTCAATCGGTATATCGCTTGTCGTGTTCTTTTCCAGTTCCATAGTCGCCATCATAAGATCCCATCGTTTCTGACTTAAAGCATAAGAATTGACCTACACGAGTACCAGGCTTAATCTTCATACGTCCAGCTCGGATATGAATAACACCAGCCATGACACCTTTGTAACCTGAGTCGTATAACCCACTAGTTAAGAATACACCATTTCGGTTTAAAGTACTACGGGTAATTACAAAGCCACATTCGTCGTGACCTACCTCGATCTCATTCTCCATGATGATCTCATAAGCACCTTGGTACAAATACCAATAACCATCCTCAAATAGAGGTACAGGTTCTGAGCCTTTGTGGATCTTCTGATCCTCATCAATAACAAAGTCATTATCATCATTGATCTGGAATACTTTACCAATACGTAGATCTACTGCATTAGGTTGTATATCTTTTTGTTGTACATTAGTAAGTGAGCTTGTTGTATTCTTGCCCATAATATGAACCATACTCATGGTCTTAGTCCCCCCATAACTTTAGCTGTTTCGACCATCTGACTTGCATAGGCCCATTCATTATCATACCAACAGAACACACGAGCAAGGTTTCCCACAACTCTTGTATGCTGAGGTGCAAAGATACATGGACTGTCAGTAGTATTGAAATCAATACTAACCTTAGGTCCATCATCATATTCTATAATACCAGCCATGCCGTGATTGCTAGCATCATACACATATTCATTAATAGCGTCAACAGTACACGGTTTATTAAACGTGAACGATAGGTCAATTGCACTGACGTTGGGAGTTGGCACTCTCACAGCACTACCCGTTATCTTACCTTCTAGTTCTGGTAGGATGTATCCAATCGCTTTTGCTGCGCCTGTGCTTGTCGGGATCATACTCATCATAGCAGCTCTTGCTCTGTATAGATCCTTATGCCTACGATCAATAGTAGGCTGATCTCCAGTGTAGCTGTGAATCGTTGTCATCTGTGCTGAGTTAATTCCAAACGCTTGATTCAGAACTTTAACAATTGGTGCAAGACAGTTGGTGGTACAACTCGCTGCGCTAACTATATTATCATCGGATGTGAGGTCATAGTCGTTAACACCATATACAACAGTACGATCAGCTGTCTTCATGGGAGCGCTAATCAATACCATCTTTGCGCCATTGTCAATGTGAGTCTGGCAGAACTTACGGCTATTGTAGACTCCCGTGCACTCTAAGACAATATCAACACCAGACCAATCTAATTGATCTATGTCTCGCTCAGCAGTCCACTCAATACCATCTTTTATCTCACCAGTCCATCTACCATGAACACTATCGTGATCTAGCAACCAGGTATTTGTGAATTCATCTCCTGTGCTATTGATCTTAACTAGATCGAGACCAGCGGGCTCCAAGTCCATTATCTGTCTGGCAATACATCTACCAATACGACCCCAGCCGTTAATACCTACCCTCATTTGTCACCCATCACGTTCTAACTCATTGAGCAAGAAAATAGAGTAATGGATAATCTTCATTATGTCTTTAGGATTATTTCCATCTTTCTTACCGAACCGTTTCGCATACTTAATAATATTGGATTGGAATGCTTCTTTAGCAATACCACAGTCTTCCCAGTCATCTACAACATCCCGATTGCTTTTACCAGCATAATGTTGTGAGTAAGTCGCATCGATATATGCCTTAATACCTTCTAGGATTTTATCCTCATTGCGTTTATACTCAACCATAGTCTCTTTCCTCCAACAACTTATCAATGTAGCGCATATTAGTAGCGGCTATTCCCATACGTGCATTATCTGCCCCAGTATGAGAAAAGTCAACCTCTATCTCGTTCTTACCTTCTACAAGACCAGTTGGAGAAGTATCGAATGGAATATCGCATAACCCTGCCCAGACAGCAGCCGAGCTATCCCACGACGTTATATATGGCAACCATTGTTCTACTAACTCAATCTCATTAGGTCCATCTACCATTCCTAAGAAGTGTAGTTTTTTATCATTGGCTGCAATAGTATCGAGAATTCCACGGCGGTCTAGCTCATGCATAAACTTCCAACGAGATAAGAATCTCTGTAGCTTATTGTCTTTCTCAACACCGTACGCAAGAGGAACAGCTAGAATAGACACACCAATATAATCCACATGATTGGAATGTGCAGCCCAATTGAAACAATCTATAAGTTCTTCCAGTTCATGCTCAGGACTCTGAGGTACGAAGAAAGTACCGAAACCAGCTTCCCGAAGCTCTGGAGCCATCTCTGCCGCCTTACGCTGTGTCACTACTGAAGGTTCACCAGGATAGTCTGACATAACAACATAGTCAGCTCCTACCTTCTCGGCCATGGGGATCAGCTTGTCAGTCTCATACATTGGCCGACCTTGTTTGTACATCTCAAATGCACTATTGTCCATAACATTAACATAAGGCATCAGGGAACGCGATAGATCTCTATCAGCATACCAGTTGGCATACTGTTCATCCTCTTCGATGAGATGTGCTAATGTTAGATGAAAGGGGCGACCTGATGCAAATAGGTCAAGATACGCTGTGGGCGTAATGTGTGCAAAGTCAGTCATAATGTCTCCATAGTAAAAAAAGGCTGATGTTACTCAGCCTTATTATAGTTCAATTCAGTCGATTAGTCAACTAGTGGATGTGATGCACAGGAATCATGTTGGGGTGTTTGACACCTTTGGGATGTTCCACATGAGCATAAGATCTACCGCCCATATTTTTCAACCCCTGATAAGAACCTGTTACCTTCTCACCAGTTTTACTGTGAGTAAAGCTAACAGAAGAACCTTTTTTCATCTTCTTTAGACGTTTCTTTGCTGCATCGATGTCAGCTGTTGCTTCTGTAAAGCTAGTGAAAGATTGCATATTACCCATCCATATGTATGATCGTTACGTTTATTTATAATTATTTATAACGCGCGTAAGACCCATTCTCCCCGTCCTCTGACACCTCAATGGTTATCTCTCGACCTGGGTATCTATCGTTAATCTTACCAGCTAGCTCATCAGAGATCATTTCGCAAGAATGGTAATCGAGTTCAAGTACACCGTTATCGTATAGACGCTGACACCAACGGCTAAACTGGATAAACTCAATATCACGATCTTCGTGAAATACCTGAATACCAACTCTAAAATGGAACATATGCCTATGAGGATAACCCAAATAAGATACGTCATCCCAATCGCCAGTAGCAAGTTTAGGATCATCTAAGGCTGCGGGATACTTGTGTATCCCCTCCTTCTGCCATGTAACCCATATCTCATTAGACAGCTTTTGCATATCTACCCTCATGGATTGATCGTTCGTAAGGGTATTGGGATCTATTATAGCGTGGTCTCGCATATCGAATCAAAGCTCCTTCAATTATTTCTACATGTTCACGACTAATATCCCGAGGCTCTTCTGCCCAACGGAATGTCCACTCTTCACCTTTTTCAACAAGAGCTAGACGGAAATCAGTTCCGCTATAATTCTTCTCTTGCCAATTGCGATGGTTATTCTCTAACCATTGTAACTTTAAAGACGTACTACCAATATACACTACATCGTGGTTTTGGTCAACCACTTCATAAACACCAAATTTTTTCATTATTCACCTTTCCAAACTTTTCCCCATACTCTACCCCAATAATCTTCTATTGTCAACATACGATTCTTATAACCGTCTGTTTGTGTATGACAATTGGGACAGAGTGATCTTAAATTTTCTATACGAGAATCATTCGTGATACGATTTACATGCTCTAGTTCCATCATGATCGGACGACCATTGTGGCTAGTACATTTACACTCTTCACAACAATATAAATCAAAACCAAACTCTGCTTTTAATTGTTCGTTGTAACGATAAAACTTATCCTTAACTAGTCGAGTATGTTTGGGCTTACCCCACTTGTCACTATAGTTTTCAACTAAGTACTTAGCTTTGAATCCTTCATACGTCGATGCCATATACCCACTCCCTTATGCTAGGATTAGGTATACAGCATTGTCTATATGAAGTCAACAGCTAATTTTCTAGTCTTTTGTCTACTACTTCTTCGACAACTCCAAGAACTTCTGCCAAGATGATGAACACACCACCCCAGAACAAGCTACCTGCAATAAGAGCTCCTCCGGCTACAAACCGGAGGCCGCTCTTGACAAAACTAACATTCATATGATTCATTATACGCGATTCCCTGCGAATTGTTGTTGCATTTTAATATAATCTAAGAACTCATTCTTGACACTGGGGTTAAAGAACTGACCTCGTAACTCACAAGTCTGAGTCAATGAGCTATGAGCCATGATACCACGGTTCTCGCAACACCCATGAGTCCCTTGAATGTATACAGCAATGTCCTTAGCTCCAGTACAACCAGCGATCTCGTTAGCAATATCCATAGTCAGCTCTTCTTGCAATGTGCCACGACGTGCACAGTGCTGAGCAATTCGAGTGTACTTAGACAAGCCAATAACCTTAACACCAGGAATCAATCCAATGTAGGCTACACCAGATACTGGCTGGTGGTGATGTGAACACATAGACTTAATCTCTGAGCGTACAACAATCATACCACCATATCGTGTATCAGCATCGTCATTAGGAAATGCAGTTACAGGTGGCTGAGGATCATAACGACCAGCCATAGTCTCATTTACATACATCTTAGCCAGACGTCGAGCTGTACCCATAGAGTTAGGATCTTCACTCTGATCGATAATCAAAGAGCTAAGAACCCCACGGAACTTCTCTTCGAGCTCATCAATAAGCTCCCACTTCTCATCTTCACTAATAAACTCAGAGATGTTATCGTTAGCCCAATAGCGAGCTCCTGCATCATCAATGCGGTCCTTAATTACATCAGAGATGTTCATTTGTTTTCCTTTTACCATATTAATCTTTCTCCCAAGGAAATACTATCCAACGATCGTCGCTCAATGTCAACGCTGCAGTTGCTGGATGTGTAGTTTCGAGCTTCTGGACTAGAGAGATAAACATAACATTAGAGCGAGCTCCATGATATGCTTTACTAATCTCACTAAATGTGCGCCCAGTATCATTGATATCATCTACAAAGACAACACGAGATCCTGTGTCAATCTTTTCTTGTAGTTGCTTATCATGCTCGCATTTATTGACGTCTCGCGTCTGCCATATGATCGTTTGCAGTGGTCGATCTAGGTGATGCGACAAGTGGAGAGCTGGAAGAAGACCTCCTCTTGTAATACCTACAATAACGTCAGGTTTAAACTTTGATACATCATGGACAAGATTCTGGTTCATTGACTCAATGTCATCATAATCTAAATAGATCTTGTTCTTAAACTTCATTTCTAGTCACCCAAACCTAAACAAGGAATAAGAATAGATTGTTTACAGTTGTCTGGATAAGCAATTGCTGACCCAAGGATGGGCATACCTACCATTCCAATAATAATAATTAAGAAAGCCCATCCTAGACCTTTTGTTGTACAATAGTTTGTTTGTTCACTCATATGACTCTCCTGTATCTCTAAAGAAGTTTTCACTCCAAAATGCTTTGTCGTCAATCCAAATGTCGTAGTTTTCCTTTTCGCCTACGCTGAGTTCATGATACTTACAGCCCCAGAAATCTAGTTGCTCTTTTGTTAGATCGTAATAGTCAACTCCACTTACACAACCACGTGCAGTCATATACTTAATGGTGTGACCCGCATTATAAAGAGCATTTACCTTCTCAATGCGTTCTGGGATGGGAAGGTGATTCTTATAGTCTTTTTTACCACCAGTCCCAGGGATAATAACTTCTTCACATATCGTGCCGTCGATGTCAATTACATATTTCATTTAACTTACCACCCAATCTTTTCCCACGGAACATCTTTATCACCAAAGTGACCATAGACGCAATTCTTACTGTACTCATAAAAATTAAACATATCAAAACGATCGATAATACCTTTCGGAGATAGATCAATTTCCTTACGAATGAATTTCTCAATGCTTCGGTTGTGACCGTTGCTATCCACAAGAATGCTTGTAGGTTGCTTTACGCCAATAGCATAACTTAATTGGATATTACACCAATCTGCCATCTCGTCTGCTACAACATTTTTAGCAAGCCAACGAGCCATATAGGCTGCAGAGCGGTCGACTTTAGTAGGATCCTTGCCGCTAAAAGCACCGCCACCGTGAGGAGCGAAACCGCCATAAGTGTCCACGATAATCTTTCTTCCTGTGACCCCAGCATCACCGTCAGGACCACCAATAACAAAATTACCTGTAGGATTAACATGCCATACAGTATTGTCATCAATTAAGTCTCCTAGAGCAATATGTGCTGCTTGTCTTGCGAGTACTCTTGCTGTTTCAATTTCATCAACAACATGCTGTGTGCTGATAACAATCTGATCGATTCGATTTACAACACCTTCACGTCTAGCACCTTCATACTCAACACTCACTTGAGACTTAGCATCTGGTCCTAAGATATTGTCCAACTCGCGAGCGTACTTGAGCTCTTTCAGTATTTCATGACTATAATGAATAGGCGCAGGCATCATACTGTCTGTCTGATTGCAGGCATACCCAAACATAATACCTTGATCACCTGCACCGAAGTCATCAGTTCCTAGTGCGATGTCTGCACTCTGTTCATGAATCTCATTGTAGATATTCAAGTTATCCCAGTGAAATCCATCTTGCTCATAACCAATCTCTTTAACTTTGTTCCGTACAATTTCTTTAACTTCGTCTCTACTTACGTTAAAGTTTTTAACTTCGCCAGCTAATGTTACATGGTTAGTGGTCACTAACGTCTCGACTGCCACGCGTGTTGTAGAGTCACCGTTCTTTAACCCAGCATCAACAATAGCATCTGAGATCTGATCCGCAATCTTGTCTGGGTGCCCATCACTAACAGACTCACTTGTAAAAATGTAGTTCACTCGTGCTCACCATCGCGTGAGCGGCCGCTGTACAATCTAAACAAACTAGGTTTACGTTTGGCTGTTTCAAAAGTAGCGATCGTTACTACCAACGCTGCTAGTAACAGTGAGTGTAGCATCATGCTGAATACACCAGCCCACATACTACCAACAATAATACCAAATGCAATACACCACATCCATGCAAGAACTTGCATGATCATATGTCGTGTTGCCAAATCAGGAATATTTCTCAAAGGATTCCTATTCGAATCCATTACACTATTCCAAAAATCATATACCCATTGTCTCATATTATGTTCCTATCGCATTACCAAACAGATACACATGCATACGACCTGACACATTGTATCCTCTTTCAAAAGCCATCTTGGCCACATCACCAGCTGTCTCTTCTTGCTCTTCCAATCTAGCACCAGTTGGCATAATCCATATAGGATACTTTACACCAGCCTCGCGGAACAAGGCAACAACCTCATCCAATTCATCCCACTGCTCTTGTTCAGGTCCTACAACGAACTTTAGCTGACCTTTGTCAGACACATCGTAGTATGACTTAACAATATCTGGCTTGATAGCTTTCTCACGCTTCTCACCAGCAACAGTCCATAGCTTAGGTGAGACAGAGAAGAATGCTTCTGGCTTAAACAAAGGTGACTTAACTAGCTTGACAAAGTCGTCTGATAGTACCTGTGTACCGTTAGTCTCCCATGTAATCGACGAAGGTAGGTTAGAAGCCGCATGGTACCGCGTCTCAGCAATAGGTCCACCAGGTAGCATGTTCAGAGCTTCATAGATATCTAAGAACGCCATCTGTGATAGTTTCATTAAAGGCTCACCGCCAGTGATACACAAATGATTGTGATGACCAGACAAAGGATGACGGAACCAACCTTCTGGATTGTGTTCATTCTTCATAATGTCAACAATCTTCTGAGCAAGTACTGAACCAGTCTCTTGACCCATCAGGTGCTTATACTTCTTAGACCAAGTGTAAGAAGAATCGCAACCCTTTTCCCATACAGGAAGATCTTCTACACGTTCAATCTTAGACGCATCGAAGTCTGCATATGGAAGATCATATGTCTCAGGTTTAGTCGGAAACATCTGACCAAAGCCATCGCATTGTAGGTTACAAAGAAAGAAACGAATCCAGGCAGTAGGGACACCAGTGTAATGTCCCTCGCCTTGAATCGAATGAAAGATTTCGCTGTAAGTATATTTCTTCGCTGGCTTATCGTTCATAGATTGCACTGTTAGCTCCATGCTCTGCACATTCGCAGCTGACAACCCAACAACGACCTTGTGACATTTCCTTTACAAGATTGCTAGCAAAATCATATGCATGCTCAGCAAACTTCTCTACGCCTACACCATCTAGAATAGTTAATTGTGCTAGGCCCTCTTCTTCTAGAGTCCTGAATGAAGACAACTTAGGGTCACGAGCGTCTAGTACAACCTTATGATCAAATGTATCTTCTAGCCATGCTTTTAAAGGCTTGAGACCACCAAAGTCTACAACCCAGTTCCGCTCATCTAACTCACTACATCCAAACGTAAACTTGAATGCAAGACTGTAACCATGTAGGAATCTACAATGAGAATGGTTTGCATGCGGCTGTCTAAAGCAAGCACTCAGACCAATATTATGGCCATATCGCTTTGTACTAAAGTATTTGCCTTTTGTCTTTTCCATTGGTTCTCCCCAATATATTGCTTGTTCATCTGTCTCAATCAATCCTTTGATATCGTCCATTGATATCATACTCCACCAACCCTTCTGATCTTTACATCTAGATCTTCCTTCACTTCTTCCTTATCAAAGACAGTACGTCTAGGACGACCAATATTATCATACTGGTTTATAGCTCTGTCAATTATCTCCCATTTTACCCAACTTTGCTGACAATGTCCACTACTTTGTTCAAAATAAAATGCGAGATCAATGGCCCAGCAAACATTCCACTTTCGTTTCTGTTTGCGGGCATATTGACCTGCTGAGAATGTTTGATTGTTTTTACCACCTAGCATAGCGTTAACAAAAATGCTAAACGCTATGCTTACTCTTCCAATATACTTTTTCATTTCTGCCTATAGAATATATGCGAGCCTACACGTGTAGTTCGGTCTAATGACAATCTCCACTTAGGCTTCACGTAGTTTGCGTGATAATGTGTAGCACCTTCTGTGATACCAACATATGCTTTGTGTAAATATATATCCCGTGCTAGCTTACGTGATCTCTCCCATGCCTCTGCATTTGTGGGGACATCAGCTTTACCATCACAGTACCAGCTGAACTGACACTTGTGCCTTTTCATCTGTCCGTTCTCGTGTTTATGTCCTTGCTTAACTACTTCACAAATAGTGTTAGGATAGCGAGAATCTTTTACACGGTTCATTACTACGTCTGATACAGCTACCCCATCAGCCAATGATACTGCCATTGTTTCGAAGTAGATATTCAGGGCAAGACATTCCATAGCTTTAGCTTGAAGCTCTTGCATTTGTCGGGTTAATGTATCTTGCAGAATAGCCTCTGCAAATTCTTCTTCTTGGTGATCTTGGATAGCCAAGGTCCCACCTATTGCTATACCTGATACCACCATTAGGTTTAGCGCGACTGACGCTACTGTCAATAATTTCATAACTCTGCCTCTTATGATTGTTTAGATTTCAGGAATTGATCAACCATGTCGTTAAACCAGGATTCGTAGCGCTCGCCTAAACGATCAGCAAAACCATCGATATGTAGATCTGCGTCCACATAATCCCAGATTGTAGTACCACAAACTGTTTTGTTTGCATCTGAGTTAGCTGCGTCTGAGAAAGCTACTACGAATTCTGAATCTAACATTGTTGTTCTCCTTGTTATACATTCTTTATACTACAGAGTGAAACATAAGTCAACAGTTATTTTAAATGTCCTCTAATTTTTTTAATCCTATACACCAGTTTTCAGCTGCGTCTTTCACATAATGGAGTGAGTGGTTTGGGAAATCTTCTACGAAGAATTGCTTATCATTATTATCAAAGTATTTAATATAAGCCATTTCATCTTTAAAGTTCATGTGAACTTCACAATACCCTTTTCCTAGTTCAGAGTGGTAGGTTGAAATCTTACGTCCCATTTAGTCCTCCTTGATGAAATCCAATGCTTTTGGATAAATTGCTCCTATTGCTTCGCCGACTGCACGAGCAACATCCATATGCTCTTGCTGTGTTCCGTTAGCGGAACGTAGTTCGATATAATGAATCCATGATCTAATAGTACCATTCACATACAATCTAGAAACTGTATTTCCCTCTGGTAGGATAGCTCGAGCTTGCTCCTTAGCAATGCCATTCTCAAGAGCCCAGTTATATGTCATCTTCACCATTTCAATAATGGCCAGTTGTTTGTTTGCCCATTCATCATCCAAAGCAGCGTCTGGATTTTCAATACTGTTCTGACGGTTCTTTGGATCCTGAAGACGAGCTTCACGAATTACAAAATCGTCATCAAGATCGCGTATGTCAGCATACCGCTGAGAAAACTCTTGAAATGAAAAGCTCCGATGTCGGAGGAGTTGTCTGGCAATGTCTCTTGTTGTTTCAATTTCGATGCAGGCGCTTGCCATTTCGAATGGTGACCAGTGTTTGTGCTTGATGAGATAGTCAAGTAGCTTTGCCGTTGTTTTGGTGTTAGCTTGGTTTTGTGGATTGGAGACACGGG
>Ga0222717_10001412_pt1 | contig 19668 bp, 14 predicted proteins | sample C33_18DmetaG_FD_165053 | JGI IMG/M metagenome (GOLD analysis project Ga0222717, IMG submission 165053) | Estuarine water microbial communities from San Francisco Bay, California, United States - C33_18D | ecosystem: Environmental > Aquatic > Marine > Unclassified | place: USA: California...
TAAAAAGATCGCCTTTTTTCCATGGTTCACCATTCTTCCTTATAAAGATTTTTCGGGCAGCTTCATTTCTTTCAAAAAATTGTAGATACATATTAAACCGCTCAGCTTCAAAATAAGATAAATAAAAGCCTTTCCCAGCGAGTTTAATTGCCGGAGCAAGAACTTGCTGTAACGAAATATTTCCTGATCCGTGATCTTCCAATACTTTTATAAGACCATCAACAGTTCCAGGTACTCCACTACTAGCTCTTGAATAAAGTGACATTCCGTTTATGACATCACCGTCCTCGTTTAAAAACATATTTCTTTGTGATGTTCTTGGAGCTTTTTCTCTATGGTCAAGACTAAATGATTTCCCATTGTTCATTACTCCAACTAAAAAACCACCACCACCCAGGTTTCCGTTACTTGAGGATGTTACGGCAAGAGCAAAGCCAACTGCAACAGCTGCATCAATTGCATTTCCACCTTTCTTAAGTATCTCAACGCCTGCTTGAGATGCTTGTCTGCTTGTTGAGACAATCATTCCATTCTCTCCATAAACAGGATCATCGCTAGCAGCAAAAATTGAAATTAAAGAAAAAGTTAAAATAATTATGAGTTTCACAAAGATCATCTTTTAAATATTATCCTTTAGCACGTTTAATATTTGTTCGCTTGAAACGCGTTCTTGTTTTTGAGTATCTCGATGCCTAATAGTTACGGTATCATCCTCTAAAGACTGATGATCAACCGTTATCCCAAATGGAGTACCCGCTTCATCTTGTCTATAATATCTTTTCCCGATCGATCCTTGCTGGTCATAAATAACTCTATAAAGAGGTTTCAATTGATCAACTATCTTTCTAGCTTTTTCAGGAAGTCCATCCTTTTTAACTAATGGACAAATCACAGCTTTTACAGGAGCAATTCGAGGGTCTATTTTCATAACAATTCTGTTATTTTCACTGTCTTCCCAGTAAGCATCAGATAGAACTGTTAAAAGCATACGATTGAGTCCAGCTGATGTCTCAATTATATAAGGTAAAAACTTGTCATTATTTGGTTGATCAAAGTATAAAAGGTTTTTACCTGAAAATTCTTGATGCCTGCGTAAGTCAAAATCTGTTCGATTATGAATCCCTTCGATCTCAGACCATCCAAATGGAAATTCATATTCAATATCCCAAGCTTCTTTTGCATAATGAGCGAGTTCTTCATTTTTATGCTCATGAAAGCGCAATTTTGATTTCGAAACCCCAAGTTTTTGATGGTAGAATTTTAATCGTTTATTTTTCCAATCTATTAATGAATCATCATCTTTTCCAGGTTTTACAAAATATTGCATCTCCATTTGTTCAAATTCTCTAGTTCTAAAAATAAAGTTTCTTGCTATAATCTCATTTCTAAAAGCTTTACCAATCTGAGCAATACCAAAAGGGACTTTCATCCTCATTGCTCCTTGCACTAATTGATAATTAACATAGATCCCTTGAGCTGTTTCAGGTCTTAAAAAAGCCTCTGTGCCGCTTTCTTCAACTGGACCAACACTCGTTTTAAACATTAAGTTGAATTGTCTCGGATCAGTAAGCTCACCAGTCGTCCCACACTTTGGACATTTTACTTCTTTCCAAATTAATTTCTGATACTCTTTAGAAAATTCATCTGCTCGAAATCGAGACTTACATTGTTTACAATCTACTAGAGGATCATTAAAAGCACCAATATGTCCAGAAGCTTCCCAAATTTTAGGGTGCATCAAGATACCACTATCTAAGCCAACAATATTCTCATGTACTTGGGTCATTTCTTTCCACCATAATTGAGAAATATTATTTTTAAGCTCAACTCCAAGAGGGCCATAGTCATAAACTGCAGAAAACCCTCCATATATATCAGAACTTTGGAATACAAAACCTCTTCTTTTACAAAGAGAAACAATTTTTTCAATAGTTTTATTCATTTTACCTTTATAGTATTTTTATTTTTTCTTAGCAGTTTTTTTCTTAGCAGTTTTTTTCTTGGTAGTTTTTTTCTTGGTAGTTTTTTTCTTGGTAGTTTTTTTCTTGGTAGGTGTGAGCCTTTTTTGATTGATTAACTCAACTGCCTGTTCTAGCGTAATATTATCAGGTGAGAGATCTCCTTTTAAAGAAACATTTACTTTCCCATCACTTATGTAAGGACCATAACGACCATCCTTAACGCTAATTGTTTCTCCTGTCTCGGGGTGCTCTCCAACAGTTTTTAAATCGGCACTTTTTTTATTTCTATTTGCTAATAGTTCAACAGATTTTTCTAAACTTATGTCAAGAGGTGTATCTGGACCTTTAATAGTAGCATTTTGTTTACCGCACCTAAGATATGCTCCATATCGTCCATAATCAGCTGTGATTGAATCATTTGTTTCAGGATGGATTCCGACTGTTCTGGGTAAACTTAATAGTCTCAAGGCATATTCAAGATTAACATCCGATAATGGATAGTTTTTTGGAACACCTTTTCTCTTTGTTGTTTCTCCTAATTGAACATAATGACCATAAGGCCCTTTTTTAATCCAAATAGAATCACCTGACTCGGGGTCTGGACCTAGAGGTTCATCTTCTATTGCCTCTTGACTAAAAAGGTCTTCAATAACTTCTAAGGTCAAATCACCTAAGTAAATTTCTTCAGGGATTGATCTAGTATCCTCATCTCTACGAAGATATGGTCCAAATTTCCCAATACGACCTTCTGTTGTTTCAGATATTTGATCTGGTAATGAAATGGTACATGCTTTTGGAATATCAACTTTTTCATCTAGCATTTTTTCTAAGCCTTTAAACTCTCCTCCTCCATGATAAAAATTTGTTATGAAGGGTTTTGAAGAACCCTCGCCTCTGGAAATTTCATCAAGAGAGTTTTCCATATTTGCTGTAAACTTTTTATTTACAAGATTAGTGAAATGCTGTTCTAATAATTGGGTTACAGCCAGTCCTAAAAATGTGGGAATTAATTTTCCACTCTTACGGTCAACATATCCTCTTTTGACTATTGTTCCCATTATTGACGCGAATGTAGAAGGGCGGCCAATACCATTTTCTTCTAGTGACTTAACGAGGGATGCTTCAGTATACCTAGCTGGCGGTTTAGTATTATGTTCCTCTGAATGTAGGGATGTACAATTCAATTCTTCTCCTTTCTTCATTGGAGGAAGAACTCTTTCTTTATTTTCCAAATCTTTTTCAGGATTATCTCGACCCTCGACATATGCCCTCATATAACCAGGGAATAAGATGACTTGCCCATTTGCTCTAAATTCTGACTTTTGATTAATTATGGTTATTGAAGTTTGCATAAGTCTTGCTGATTTCATTTGACTCGCAATCGTTCTTTTCCATATTAAATCATAAAGCTTTGCAGCATCGGTTCCAAGCATACTTTTAACCTCTTCAACACTGCGAAAATCACGATTTGCAGGTCTAATTGCTTCATGCGCTTCTTGGGCATTCTTCACCTTTGTGCTATAAGATCGATATTTTTCAGGCAGGTATTCATTGCCGTATAAATTTTCAATAACTTTTCGAGCGCCTTTTAATGCTTCTTCTGATAAATTTGTTGAGTCCGTACGCATGTATGTAATAAAACCATTTTCGTAAAGTTTCTGTGCAGTACTCATAGTTTGGCGTGCGGAACTTCTTAGCTTCCTTGATGCTTCTTGTTGTAATGTACTTGTGGTAAAAGGAGGTTTAGGGTTTGAGGACCGTGGTTTTTCATTAACTTCCCTAACAGTCCAACTACCTGTTCTCAATTCATTAGATAATTCATCGGCTTGAGATTCTGATAAAAGAAGAGAGGACTTATTTTTTAGCTCTCCAGTTATTGAATCAAAATCACTACTACCCGCAATTTTAGCACCATCTAACCGGACAAGCGTTGCATCAAAATTAAGGTTGTTTTTTTCAAATTTAGCTTTCAAGTCATAGAAATTACTTTTTAAAAATTTTGCTCTAATTCGATCTCGGTCAACTACTATTTTTACTGCTGCTGATTGTACTCGGCCAGCGGAAAGAGTAGTTTTAACAAACTTCATATTGCTCTGCAGAGTTGCCCATAAAACAGGAGAGACTTTATAACCAACTAGTCTATCTATACCCTACGTGCGGTTTGTGCCTGGACCAAATCAGTGTCTATTCCTCGGATGTTTTCGATGCCTTCTTGAATTCCTTCTTTAGTGATTTCTGTAAACTGAACTCTCTCCATTTTTTCTTCAGGAACTTCAGTTGCTAGGTGTGCAGCAATTGCTTCTCCTTCCCGATCAGGGTCTGTCGCTATTAAAACACGAGGTGCTTTTTTAGATTTTTTTCTTAACTCTGAAATAAATTTTTTCTTATCCGGTAGCACAGAGAGTTTTATTTCAAAATCATTCTCAACATCGATTCCTAATTCATTACTTGGCAAGTCCTTTACATGACCAACACAAGAAATAACATCATACTCTTCATTTAAGTATTTTTGAATTGTTTTTACTTTTGTTGGTGATTCAACAATTAGTATTGACTTTTGACTCATGTTATTTTTTCCTAATATTTTTTAATATAAATTTTTTTAATATCAAATAATTACGTTTTTGAGTAATTCGATCACTTCAGACTTAGAAAGAGTCTTTTGATTCCCTTTATCAAGGTCTTTCACTATGAAAGTTTCACTTTCTAGTTCTTCTTCCCCAATAATAATAATATACTTTGATTTTAATTTATTAGCATCTCGCATTTGGGATTTTAGACTTCTGCGAAGAGTATCTGAGGTAACTCGCAGTCCAAGGTTACGAAGTTCATTAGATATAGAAAGAGATTTTTGTAGGCCATCTTCTAAAATGCAAGCTACATAAATATCTATATGAGAATTATTATATTCATCTTTCATTGCGATCAAAAATCTTTCCATTCCAGCAGCAAACCCGATTCCAGGAGTTTCTTTACCACCTAAATCTTTAATAAGATTATCATATCTTCCCCCGCCAAGAATAGCATTTTGTGCTCCTAAACTGGAGGAAGTGAATTCAAAAACCGTTCTAGAGTAGTAATCAAGTCCTCGAACAAGTTTAGAATTAATCGAAAACGGAATTCTTAGAGTTTGTAAAAGTTCTTTAACTTTTTCAAAGTGTTTTTTATCGTCTTTAGTATAATATTTTGATATTTTTGGAGCATCATTTAATATAATCTGTTCTTTATCAGATTTTGTATCTAAAAGTCGTAATACATTTTCAGAAAAACGTTTTTGACTAGTTTCAGAGAATTCCTTTAAGTAAGGACGAACAAAGTTTTTCAAAGCATCTCTGTAACCTTCTCTGCACTCTTTTGAACCAATGCTATTTAATTGTAAAGATGTCGATCCGCTTAACTGACACTTTAAAATTATAGTCCAAGCTATAGAAATAATTTCAGCATCCATTTCAGGGAATTCCGAACCAAGTGCTTCTACACCAAATTGATGGAATTGCCGCTGTCGACCTTTTTGAGGTCTTTCGCGACGAAATAAAGGGCCTAAGTAATACAGTTTATTTAATGGAGATATTGCTTTTAAGTTATTTTGAATGAATGATCTTGCAATAGAAGCGGTTAACTCAGGACGTAGAGTTAGGCTTGTTCCATCTCGGTCATCCCAACTATACATTTCCTTTGAAACAATGTCTGAATCCGAACCTACAGAACGTGAAAAAAGCTTTGTCTGTTCAAAAATGGGTGTTCTGATCTCTTCAAAACCAAAAAGCTCAGAGCTTTTTCTTACAATGTTTTCTAGACTTTGCCATTTTTTTGTTTCGGCTGGTAAGATATCATGAGTTCCTTTTATATTTCTGATAATATTCATTCAGTTCTATCTCCAATAATTTGAAAAGTCAATTCAGAGGCTATTTTAAAATGGCTTTTCGGAACAAAAATTCGTACTGTTTGGCCTGCAAGGTTTGCACCCTCAATATTAAAAGTTGAAGATGCCCAGTCCATTTTAAAGTAATAAGGAACATTATTTTCATCTAAAATTTCAGCAGCCATATCAGCATATATTTTACCACTAAAAACAGGTAGAGATTCCCAATCCATATGAGGAATTGGTAAATCTAATAAGCATGCGTCAACTAATTTCATATCACAATCACCACATTCTTTTATGTGACTTAAATATTCAGCATAGCAATTAGTACAAATCATATTTCATGTTATTCTCTAAGTGAATTTCCATAATTGAAATAAATAGTACAATTAAAGAATTCAAATTCCCGCACCAGAGTAAACCCCACCTTTTTTTTCTAATTTTAAATCCTTCAATGTGGGTGATTTGACATTTATTTTAAAGTTAATTCCTTGTCCTATACCGTTTGGCGTCCAGTTAAGAGAAAGCTCCCAACAATGTAAATCACGGTATACCGAAAAAGAATGGTTTACTAGATCTCTTTGGATTAAGTCAAATCGTGCACGATATGAAACTTTCCAATTATTTGTTATGTTTATAATGGAATTAGAATTTGCCCAGAATGTTTTTGAGGTTTTATTCGGGTTTAATGCATTTAAAGAATAGCTTAAACTTATATTTGTACTCCACAACTGATTATTATTTATAGAACTTTGTATATTCCTTGGGACAGTATTTAAGTGGGATTCTTCTTCTAAATCATTTTCTGTGGTAGTTGTATCATTGATCATATCATCTACGAGTTCACTCTCTTCCCATTTTTTGCCTTTTATTCTAAAACTAGTTGATAATCGAGTATTTATCAAACGTGGTGATACTCTTCCAGAGGAATTTTTATTTAAAGAAGGAAGACGTTTATTCTTTTTAACATCGAAATCATATAGATCATGAGTCATGCTGAGATCTACGTTTAACTTTCCAAGAATTTTTGACCGGACACTAGATCTTATATTTGAAAACTTTTGAGATTCCGCCGCAAAATTATAACCAGAATTTATGCGCCAGTTTAATAAATCAACTTTTTTTTCTTCTTCTGCTTTCAAAACTTTTGCTTGAAAAATATTATTTATCCCAAATGTCATTGATTTTTGTTCAGACTTAGGTGTGTTTCCCGCAATCGTACCTGAAAATCTATCAAATATTTTCTCTTCGTTGTTTTCAATAGATCTTCTTCTAACATATCTTAAATCTTTACCAAGAAAGTCTTCTGAGAAATCGGGTGTCCATGAGTATCCAATGGTAGGAGACATCACATGTCTTATAGATTTAACAGGACCGAAAGGAATAGGGACGAGACCATATATTTGAGTACTACTGTTTAGTGAAAAAGACCCTGTTGTTCTGGTTGCAAACCCATTATTTTCTATTTTGTCAAATACATTTAAAGAATCATTCCAAATTCCATCGTAGGTTTTATTTACCCATGCCGATTTGAGGCTGAGACGAGGATTGATTGAAATATACTTAAAAAGTTTTTGAGGAGCATTAATCGAGGTAGTATGAATCCAGCCATTATTTTCATCGTTTATTTTATTTTCTGATAGATTATCATTTTTCCAAGAAAAAACATTACTATCAATTTCAACTGACTCAAAGTAAATGCGTTCAATGTTTGTGTAGTTAAGGCCATAATTCCAAGTAATTGTATTAAACCATTTTTTGTCTATTGCAGTTGTAGAAAACAAATTGCTTTGCCCATGCCTGAAAGAAAATTTTGGAAATGTTTGGTTCTTGCTATTTATCTGTGTTCCCTTCCGATTGGGTTTTATATAATATTTACTATTATTATCAATTTTATCTTTTATCAATAAATCTTGGTTTGAGTAATAGCTAAAGCTTACAGAATTTTTTGATTCAGGCCATCTTTTTGAATAAGAAATATTTGAAATAGCCTTTTGATCCATTCTTTCTGATTCTGTTAATCCATATTTTTTGTTATAGTCCCCACTTGTAGAGTAAGTGATATTCGCATTTAAGGATTGATCGTTCCTCATTTCTTGTTTATGGTTCCATCGAACTGTAGTACTTGTTTTTTTATCACCAAAAATATCTGTAATATTTTTGGTGCCACTTAAGAACTGCCTATTGAAAAAATTTAAACTACCATTAAATTTATATCTTAGTTTATATTGAGTGTTTACATTAAAAGTATATCCTTGTTTATCTGCAAAACCCATAGTCAATTTTGAATCCCAGTAATCACTTGGAGCCCAATAAAACCCCAATCCTTGTATATATTGTCCTCGATTCTTATTATCTCCGTATGATGGCATTATCCATCCAGAATGTCTTTGACCTCCTTTATGTGGAAAAATTCCAAAAGGGATTCCTAAAACCGGTATTTGGGATATGTGTAAAATTATTGGGCGAGCTACAACAATATCATTTTGAATAATCTTCATATTCTTAGATTCGAAATGAAAATGAGCTGTATCTAGATTACAAGTAGTATAAGTAGAGTTTTCTATGAAGGCTGTTTTGGAAGATTCATTTTGTATTCTATTACCCGTGTAATATCCATCATCTGCTTTAGTAGACCCTTTTTTTATTCTTCCTTTTTTAGTTTTTAAATTATAAGTCATCTGACTTCCTGACATTGGATCTTTATTCTTCTCTTTTATGATTGGAAATAAAATAGGTTCATTTTTGATATTATTATTTGAATTAGGGTATGCACTAAGAATATCATTTTCCCAATTAATATTAATATATCCGGATTCTAAAGTAGTGTTTTCATGATGAATACTTGAGTTACCATAAAGATCTGTTTTTTTATTTTTGAATAAATATTTCATCATATCTGCAGAATATTTCACAGGGAGACTAATTTTATTTGTGGCCGGATCGGGTAAATATGTTCCCTCCGCTCCTCCAACTACTATAATAGAATTTAATTTGTTATCAGAAAAACCTATAATAATAGTATCCCCGGAAACACTATTATTCCCTTTATACAGTGAATCCTCAAAAACGTTATAAAAAGTTTTTGACATTCCATAGATTAGTAATGAATCAAGAATTCCATCTGAGAAGGAACCAAATAGTTCTTTGCCTTCCATTTTATCATTGAAAAAAGTTTCTTTCATTTCTTTTGATGAGTCTGATTCAATTGTGGTGAACCCTTTTTTCTGTGTTTTCGCAATAGCATTCGAAGGTATGTATATATTTTTCAATGTATTTTTATAATATTCCAATTTAATCTCATCACCGATGAGGACTCTATCGTTGTCAAAAATTTTTGGATTTTTATTTAAATAAGTATTCTGATCAATTCCACTATATTTAGCTGTCCCAGATGTTGCTGTTACAACTGAATCTTTTATAATTACATTGCCAAAAGCAGTGTATGATATTTCTCCAAGGTTAGGATAGTTTTTGTATATTATTTTTTCAGCAGTCAAAACTTGACCATTTTGAATAAGAGTGACGTTTCCTGAGGCAATTCCACTATCTTGAGTTGTGAAAAGAGTTATTGAGTCTGCTTTTAAGTCATATTCTGGTGTCCATGCGTGAGACCTTCCAATCCCTAAAAGTTGGTTTTTAATGGAATAAAATTTTAATGTATCGGCAGTAAAAGAGAGATCTTCTTTTGTTGAGGAGACTTCATCGTGAAGTATGACAATTCCAAGATTTTCAATATGTTGTCCCTTTTGACATTTAAGTGTTAGGTCACCCTTTGTAAAAATTACATCTCCAGAGATTTCTTTAACATTTTTTTCTTTTACTCTTTTACTTTCTAACATATTCGCTTGTTTTAAAAATAATCGATCGTCTGAAAATAAGTTGCTCAAGAAAAAGAAAAACATTAATCCTCTAAACATGCTTCTAGAAAATATGTATTTCATTGATGTATTAATATTTGAGTAAGGTTCGTCACAACCTAAATTTACATCCCTTTTTAATTACACAAGGAAGGAACATAAAATGAGTATTTCACAACTTAAATTAATATCAATTATAATCTATTTAGGATTATGTTGTACAAATAAAAGGAGTATGAACGTAATGAGTAATGAACTATTAATTGAAGACATTATCGTAGGAGAAGGAGATGAGGCAAATGATTTTAATAAGGTTGTTGTTAATTATACTGGTTCACTTGAAGATGGTTCCATTTTTGATTCATCTTTAAACCCAGGGAGAGAGCCATTCACCTTTACTTTAGGAGCTGGATCAGTTATTAAAGGTTGGGATTTAGGAGTTAAAGGTATGAAGGTTGGAGGTAAAAGAAAATTAACCATACCTCCTGAATTAGGATATGGGGAAAATGGAGCAGGTTCTGTGATTCCCCCTGGAGCAACTTTGATATTTGAAGTTGACTTATTAGAAGTAGAATCATATTAAAAAACAAGGATGGTTTTTTTAATTTTTTTAATTTTTTAATTAATTGGAACTTATAAAAATTTCAATAATAAAAATTATTTTAATAGAAAAAAATTGGTATAAGTAGTGCATTAAAATTTTTGAAATAAATATTTTTTTATGTGCTATTTATATCAATCATAATAATTCATATTTTTGAAAAAAAATGTAATTTTTTTTATTTAATTTCATTAAAAAATAACACTTAATTAGGTTTTATATATTTTGTACTTTTTTTTTGATTTATGTATTTTATCTAAGATTTATTATGACAAATTAAAATCTTTTTTTAATGGATTTAGTATTTATACAACTATGAATTTATTTATAATTTGTAAATCAAAAAAAACAAACTCTAGAGATATTAATTGTAAAAATATTTTTGATTTTTAAAAAATAAAAATTGATCAGAAAAAATATTTTTTTAAAAGATTTTAATAATATACTTTTTTAAAGTATAAAATAAAAAAAAATGAGTTATTTGTAATTATTTGATACACTATAAATACATCTTAAACATATATTTTTTTTAAGAAAATTTTTAAAAAATATAATAACTGGATTATGTTTTCTATTATAATATTTTATGTTTTCAATTAATTTATTTTTAATATAATTATAATAAATAAATAATGAGAATCATCTTAATAACTAAAATTAAAAATCTCCAATTCCATTAAAATTTAAATTGACCTTACATTGACATATTTATTCGAAACAAACATATAAAATTAAATTTTATGTTTTTTTCAAAAAAAATTACATTGACAATAAATTACTTTAATTCAAAATTTAATTTTTTACTTAAATAGATATAGATTGTTTAAAATAGGGACTCTCGACTCTTTTCTTTAAAGGTCATACTCTGTATCCACATTTTAAAATAACGATGTATTTAGATGTGTTCTGAGGATTTATTTTTTTATTTTGATCTCTACTATTTCTACTAAAAGTAAATACGGTTAAACATTTTCTCTGTTTTACCTAATAAATTTTTATTTTTTTAGTAGAATTATAGTTTATTTGAATCATTTTTATGAAAATAAATCTGATTATAATGAAAAAATAACATATATAAATCATCATTATTTAATATTAATATTTAATCTTAATGATTGATTACATTGTATATTATTTTAGGTATGTTTAAACGAAGTTTTGTAAAAAAAAATGAAAATATTACAATTGAGAAATCAATTTTATATGTAGTGATATAGTGTTTCTTTTTGGATCCATTATTTGATAAAAAAAGTGGTTATAAACTTCATATATATATATTAATTAGTTCGAGATCTTAATCTCCAACTTTCTTTGATATTTAAATAATACCTTAATAATTTTTTCTATAAAAATTTAAATATCATCTATTTTATCTCGCAAAATGAAATAGATGATTTATATAATATATAGCACACATATTTATATTGTATTTTTATTTAAAATTTTTATTTATTAAAAAGTTTTTTATATTACTTTATAAGTAAAAATATATACATAATAGGTGCTATTTATATTAAAATAACCCAAAAACAATATCCCAAGAATAATTATTTTATAAAATATATTAAATATTTTGAGGTTTTTAATAACTTTATTTTTTTATATATAGCACATTATAAATATTTATTTTATTAAAAATATAATGTATAGTATGTATAATTATTCTACAATTAAACTGAATAATATTTTACATAACTATAAAATTTATATTTTCATATCAGTTCAAAAATTATCATATGAATTAAAATTTAGATAAATATTTTTTATAAATAACAACTTTATCTATTACTTAAAAATAATTTTATTTATTTTAAAATTTGTCATAAAATTTTTAAATAAAAATAAATAATAAAAATTTATACTAATTACACTGAACGAAATAAATAAATTTTGGTTAATAAAATTAAAGTTAAATCACCAAAAAGTACCTAATATCGTTATTAATTGATATTTATTAATTATTATTTTTTTGAAATTTTAAATCTATTTATTAAAATTATTTGTGCTATTATTTTTATTTGAATTTTTTCCATGTTTAAATCAATAACATTAATCATAGGTTATAAATTAAAAGTAGTACTCAATGTATTTTTAAATAGTCAGTTTTTTAGTTTAATAAATTTCACCTTATAATAATTATTATTTTATTATATCTCAAATTTAATTTATTTTAAAATATACATTTTTAAATAAATAATAAATTAATAGGAGCTAATTAAGGATTTATCATGTATTTAGTAATTAACAAACAAGAAATAAATTTTAAAGATGTTGATCCAAATCTGTTGTATAAAAGGTTATGTAAAAGTTCTTATAGAATAGACAACATAGGAAAAGAATTTCAACATAGTATATTCTATTTAAACGATCATTTAAATGAAGTTGGAAAACACTTATCTTCTGATTCGAATCAAAAAAGTCGTTGTCTAAATTTTGATATTGAAAGAACTAGGAGGATACAGAAAATAATTTCTAAAAATATACCGGATAAAATTCAAAAAATAATTATTGAAAAAGAAACCATAACAAAACAATCTTTTAGGTTAACCACCGATCAAATCAAAAAATCTGAACAGAAACTTTTTGATAGGTTAAAAAAACATAAATCAGAATTAAGAGATTATAAAAGTGAATTGAAAATAAAAAAAAAGTACATATATAAATTCTATTCATCCATGATACCATCTTTATATATTATAAAGAGGCCTGATTATGGTATTATTCAATGTAAATGGAAATTTTTAGGAATTACTCAAAAACAACTTCATGTTGGTACATATAAAAAAGTTGGTACACTAGACGATTCTAAACTTAAAGAGATTGCTATTAAAAAGATTAATATAAAATATTCTGGAACTTTTACTAATTTAACTCTAAGTTGGATTAAAAAAGAAAAAATTAAGTTAAATAAATGGTGTTCAGATATGAATTACAGAGAAAGTTAGACTTCTCTATAAAGAGATTTATATTGTTACTTCAATTAAATAGTTCTCAACTTTTTATTAAGCCTTTTCTTTGATAATTCTATAAAATTTGGGTTTAACTCATACCCTATAAATTTCCTCTTTAACTCAATAGCGACGGAACCTGTCGTTCCACTTCCGCAAAATGGATCCAGGACTGTATCATTTATTCGTGAGCTTGATTTTATGGGTAAGAAACAAATACTTTTCGGGTAGGGAGATATATGTTTAATATCCTCTAATCCATTTTTTTGACCAAAATTCCCTGAATATTTTGAACTCTGAAAAAAGTCTAAGGGAACTTTCCCACGTTTATTTTGAAACATTGGTGAATGCCTCTGAAATTGACCAGATATACTGTGGTGTCTTGGACTTTTAACATCAATATTATTCGGATCTTTGTAAGGGATTCGGATTGAATCAACATCAAAATAATAATCTTGTCTTTTTTTGGTAAAGAAGAAAATAAATTCGTTAGAGGTTCCTAGTCTCGTCTTTACAGATTCTGGTTTTGGATTTGTCTTGTTCCAAATTATAGTGTTTCGTTGAATCCATTTTTTTTTAACCATTTCAATCGCAAATCTGTGAGGAATATTTGATAAAGATCCATCAATATAAGAATCTCCAATAACAACCCAACATGACCCTTCATCCGACAAAACTCTGTAACATTCTTTGAAAACTTTCATTAAATTTTTTATATATTTGTCTATTGTACTTTCTAATCCTATTTGATCTTTTAATCCATAGTTTCTTAAAGAAAAATATGGAGGAGATGTTAGAATCATATCTACAGAATGATCATCTAATTCTGTCATATCCTTAGATGACTTATTATAGAGTTTGAAATAATGACTATTAACATTTATTGGTTTATTCAAAATATCAATATTATTGTTAATTTGATCATAATTCTTTTTTCTTTTTGCCTCTAGGTATGATTGGTTAATTGACAATTTTCCATCATCTATTAAATCGATCAACTTTGGTGATATACTGTCTATATACATTAACTTGTATACTTTATCTCCACTTATTCCAAGTTTTTCTGATATTTTTTTCCGAGAACTACTTCTGTTGATATCAACAGAAGTTAGATCACTTCTAAAACCTTGTTTGTTTTTATAATATTTAGAAAGTACAAATATTTCATTCAATATTTCTCTTGATGTCTTAATCCTTTGTGAATTATGAGAAATAATATGGAGAGGTTCATCGTTATTTTCTAATTCTTTTAAAATAACCTTTACTGTCTGAAATTTTAATTCTTTGATAGCCTCGAGTCTTCTATTACCACTAAGAACTTCATTTTTCTTATTTATAATTAAAGGTTCAAGTAATCCAACTTTTTTAATTGATTTTTTGAGACTTTCAATATCAGACAATCTATAAACTTCTGAATTAAATGGGTGATGTTTTAATTTTTCAACATTAATTTTCATTTTTTAATTTCTTCTACTTTTTTAATATGTATGATAATAATTTATATTTTAATTAAAAGCCAGATCAAAAAATATGATATATTATACAATCAAATTATAAGAATAAAAAAAATGATGTATTATCAGCCCTTTTAGGTAAGTGGTATACCAGTTCACTCGTAATGAACAATCATCAGTTCGATTCTGATAAAGGGCTCAAATCTCCAAAAAAATAATATTTAGCTTCTGCAATATAAATAATACTGTATATTGATTTTTGAAATGTTTCAATCTATTTTTTCGAAGGGTTGATAATACTTAGCCGTTCTCCATCCTCCATATATTTCACCTAAATAGACATAAAAACACAAGGATGTGAATATTGAAGTGGTAATTTTATTTTTATTATTTTTTGTTCCATAAGCTGTATAACTATATATAATGAAAGACCATAGTCCTGATATACCATCAAATTTTCTTCCAGCATAAAATCGACCAGAACCTGGAATAATTACTGAAATTAAAGCAGCTAAGTAAGGTGACTTTTTTGAAGGATTGATTGTTGAAATATTGACTGGATCAATTAGTCTACCATCTTCCCCATTAAAAGGTCTTTTTTGTTGTAATTGGTAATGATAGGCTTTTGGATTGCATCGAGTAATTCTTTCAGAAGCAACAGCTCCACCTTTAATTATACCATACTTCTTTATCGCATCGGTCCCATAGTTTGAACAACTAGGATAAAACTGACAATTAAATAAATTTGTATTATATGAAATTCTTTGCCATCCTGCAATAGGAAGAAGAGCTACTTTACTAAAGAAAGAGATATTCGGAGATTTTAAAATAGAGTCTGCAGGGTATCTCTCTTGAGAATACATAATTGATAGTAAAATAAAAAATATTAAACTGACTTTCATATACAAAATTAATGATAAAATATATAATCCTGAACCAGTTACTTTTTTAGATTTGGGGTATGATGGAATCCATTATAGATACAATCTTTTCTAATTCAATATACATTTTCATTTTTGGTACACTAGTATTATTTATTATTTACACAATAATAAAAAAGATTTTAAAGATGACTCTGTTTTTTGGATTTGTACTCTTGACTTATCTTCTTTATCTAAATTATGTAGGGAGTGAAATACCTAAGTCGGTTGATGATTTAAAAGAATCACTCTCAAAAAATGCCGAAAAAGTTAAAAGTATTGCCTCCAAATCTCTAGACGAAGCAAAATCAAAAACAACAACAATCATTGAGAAAAAAGTAGATGAGAAAGTTAATGATCTTTTTAAAGAATAGAACTAAATATCCCTCTGAATATTTTATAAAAAATAATACAGTAAATAAATGCAAGGGAAAGAAGAGACACTGGCGTAATTCTCAATTTTAATCGAGAATTACTATAATTTTTTTTTCATTATACAATTCGATGAGACCATTTAAAGTTAATTTACTAAAGTATATAGAAATTATATATAGTCCGACCAATGTAATTTGATCTTTAGATGTTAAAGAAAGTAACCAGTCAGATAACTTCATATAATATTTTTTAACACATCTTTAAATTCAGAGAGAATCAAGGATGTTGCTCCCCAAATTTTTTCATTTTTTAAACTAAAATAAGGAATTTTAACCAATTCATCTCCTAAGAGTTTTTCCTCTGATTTTAAATTTTTATTGTTCAATAAATCGTTCAGTTTAACGTGAAATAATTTCGATACTTCTTGTTTGTTTATTTTCGTTTTAGGTTTTTTATTTAAAAATCCAACATAAGGTTGAACTTTAAAGTTAGAAACAGGAATATAAATTGATGATAACTCACCAATTATTTGAATCCTTTTTGATTGAATCCCGATTTCTTCATTTGTCTCTCTGAGGGCAGCATTCATTGGGTCTTCATCCTTTTCAATCACTCCTCCTGGAAATGAAATTTGTCCTTTATGATGTTCAACAGACCCTGACCTTTTTGTAAGGAAAAAATTCCAGTCTTTATTTACAGGAAATAAACAGATTAGAACAGAGGCATACCTTGTTAATACTGGTTCTCTATTTAAATCACTATTAAATCTAACTTTCATAATTTGGTGAGATTTTTTTCCAGGTAAGGTTTTATTTAATTGTTGTATTAAACTAAAAATAAATTTGTCAGTCATATCTCGAAAATTATTTAATTTTTAGTCAAAACGTTAGGAATTATACATGAAATACAAACATATAATTTGGGATTGGAATGGGACACTTTTAGATGATTGTATGATTTGCGTTGAATCTTTTAATAGAAGTTTATTAAATCATGGTCTATCAGAAATTAGTTATGAAGACTATAGGTCTATTTTTACTTTTCCTGTAATCAAATCCTATGAAAGATTAGGGTTCAATTTTGAGATGGAATCTTTTCAAAAAATTAGTGATGAGTATGTGAAATTTTATGAAAAGAATTTTAAAAATTTACTACTCCATGATCATGTTGAAGAGATTTTGAAATCAGTTAATCTATTAGGATCTTCACAATCAATTTTATCTGCAGGAAATCAAGGACTTTTAAATAATTGGCTTAAATCTCATGATATTTCACAATATTTTCTACATATTATTGGCGTTGAAAACCATTATGCAAATGGTAAAATTAAACAAGGTTTGAGGCTAAAAGAAAATCTAGAATTTAAAAATAATGAAATAGTATTGGTTGGTGATACAATTCATGATAGTGAAGTCGCTGAAGAAATGGGTGTTGATTGTATTCTCGTAGATCACGGACATGTAAATACACAGCGATTAATTAAAACTGGTAGGATTGTTCAATCCAGTATCCGAAGTGTTTTAGAATTAATTAATTAATTCAATGATGGAAAGAATATCATATAAATCGATAATTCCATTATGATCTAGGTCAGAAGATATAAATTCTTCTGGTCCAAGATCACTGAACCCTAAAATTGAATTAGAACAAATTAAAACATCTAAAAGAGAAACTACCCCGTCTCCATTTATATCACCAATATCATTTAAGACCGAATCTGATCCCAAAGCTACAACAGTAATTGAAGAAATATCTTCTTGTTGGTTTAAACCAGATATTAAAAGTTGAACTTCATACACCCCTGGAGTAATGCAATAATAATATGGATTAACAGGATCTAAAATAGATTGATTATTAAAATTCCAATATTTATTACCAACAGCACCTTGAGATTCTTCTTGGAAATAAAAAATATTTGGAACAGTTATTATTGGATTATTTGATATAGGAATTGACCTTAACTCAGAAAAAGATCCGAGTGTGGAATTTTGTAAGGTTATTTGATCTCCCTCTTCAAAAACCTGTGATGAGTAAACCTTAATATAGTTATAATTATTTGGATACATTATTTCTATTGGGGTTGAGGAAAGGGATTGTATAGAATCCCACTCGATTAATCCTACATCATCAAACCATGAATAAGCAAAACCAGAATCAGGGACTGAACTATTCATTCTAATATTAACAAATTGAGTATTTGGAGGAATAGAAATATTCCCCCAATATTTTGTCCATGGTGTATCTCCATTTATTGAATCATTCATTGAAGTTGTCTCAATGGTACCGCCACTCCTATTCGTAGAACTCCTTACTTCAAGTGTTACCTCTTTACCATTTTTAGTTCTAACAAATCCATGTATTGTATGACTTAGATAATTATTGATTGGTATTTTTTGTTCTAAGTCAGTAATAATATTATCGGGTGAATCAGAACTTCTTTTATGTTGTACAGATGCAACACCTCTTCTAGTGATTGAATCTTGAATTTCTTCATTTGGACTGTTCAAATTCCATAGTGAACTACCTTCATCTTCAAAGTTATTCATCCAAACTTTTTCTTTTCCTAACCTATAAAAGATGATGTTCGGATCACTATTAACAATACTTGATATACTACCTGATTTAGATATTGGTATAGGGTTTGACTCATAAAGTGATATTCCATTCAAATTAACGGAGCCCATACTTTTCAGATCGGAATTATATGTGAGGATATTTTGTTGCATCGACAAAGTGTCAATTATGATTTTTGCTTGATGAGAATCAGTATCTACATGTAGATACGTATCTAGTTTTTTTGATTGATTAGCTACATAATGGAGAATATAATTTGCTAATTCACCGGATGCGGGTTTAGTTAAATAATCATCAATGTAAATAGGTGAGATAGAATAATTAAAGAGTCCTAATTGATTTGCTTCACCATTAAGAATCATAGAAGGATATGTCTCAGGATAATTCAAATCAAAAATAAAGTTCCCTAACGAATGAGCAATTAATTTTCCATTATAAATTTCTAATCCTTGAATAATATGCGGGTGGTGAACAATTACGGCATCAGCCCCTTGATCAATTGCAAAATGACGGATTGCCCTGTCCCACATTTGAGGGTTATCCAGTCTCCAAGAGTAATCTTCTTCTTCAAGAGGTATAGTTTCAAACCCTGAATTACTTGCGGGATTGAAGCGAATCTTTGCAAATTCATCTCTTGAACTATTGTAATCATAATCACTACCGGGTTCATAAGAATATTCGCTACCACTGTGTAATTCAACAATAGTTAGATCTGAAATATTTTTCACAGACTCAATTTGTTTTTTTAAGTAGTAAGGTGTCATGTATGCAAATCCAGCTTTGTTCTCGCCCGCGTTAAGATAGGGTTGATAATTATTGTACTGTCCGGTTCTATCACTAGAAGCGATAAAAGCAATAGTCTTCCCTTTAACCGATTTGAAAGCGGGAAGATATGCCTCGTGGCTATTCATTCCAGCTCCAGAAAATAAGATTCCAGATTGTGAGAGGATTTCTTGTGTTTCGATTAACCCTGGTTCCATGAAGTCAAGGATATGATTATTGGCAATACTAACAACATCGATTCCAGCATAAACTAATGCATTTATATTATTTGGATTAGATTTGAAAACTATCCCTTTTGTTGGATGAGATGTTTCGTGGGTTGTCAGT
>Ga0222717_10001415_pt1 | contig 19649 bp, 10 predicted proteins | sample C33_18DmetaG_FD_165053 | JGI IMG/M metagenome (GOLD analysis project Ga0222717, IMG submission 165053) | Estuarine water microbial communities from San Francisco Bay, California, United States - C33_18D | ecosystem: Environmental > Aquatic > Marine > Unclassified | place: USA: California...
ATTTATAACGGAGAGAAGACAGCACGGATTAACCTTTCATGCGTGCTAGAGGCCTGCTTTGTGTCACATAGATTTAACGATCCCCTAAGCAGCATCCCCGAATCAGGAAAGGGGAGGGGTGAATCGGCCTTTGGCGGATCTCTGGAAAGGGGGGACACGCCACCGGTGGGGGTGCGGTTTTTTGGGTGGGTTGGTCTGTATATAATAGGGTGCTGAGAAAAAAATTGATCGGCCTCCTCTGCGGGGACTGCGGGGGCTGTTTTCTTACTTTTTTTAGAATTTATATATACACACCACACAAGAGCAGCGGCAGGACTACGGAATTAGCACCCGCAGCCCCCGCACCTTTCGAGAGACGAGTTTCGCAACAACACGCATCTCTGAATCCAAATCCGAGAAGCCGTTTGCAGTACTTCGCTGAAATCTGAGTTAACGGAAGCCCGGACCTTGCGCATCTCGGAAGAAAAGCGTCACCCGATTCTCTCGAGCGACGATGATGAAGATCTTGAATATAATCTGTTGGATGAAAGCTTGGAGATTTCACCTCCATTTTCCGAGACCAGTAAAAGCTAGTCCGATTACTTCAAGGTCCGGATGTAGGTGAAGAGATCTGAGACTTGTTCGGGGGAAAGATGATCGATGAGTCCTTCCGGCATGAGGGATGACTTGGTAATCTTGTGATTTTTGATTCGAGTTAGGGCTATAACTTGAATGGCGGTGCCAACGGGTTGAATGCTGAGTGCTTCCTTTGTTTGATTGACAAGTGAGCCGCTGACTTTGCTGCCGTCCTTGAGGATGATGTCGTGACGATAGTAGCCGCTCTCCATCTGAGCGTTCGGAGTGAGAATGTTGTGAAGCAGGGCTTCGGTGGACATTGCTCCGGCGCCGGAGAGGTCGGGCCCGATGATTCCTCCGGACTTGCCGACCTTGTGGCAGGCGAGGCAGGTTGCGAAGAGTAGTTTGCCTTGTTCGGCGCTTCCTTGCTTGTCGGCCATGGTGAGATATTTCGCGAACTTCTCCTGGGCCGCTCTGGCAACTTCGGGCGCCACCAGTGCGGGTGAATCGTTGACGAGTTGGATGGATGCTTTGCCGCGAAGCTTGATGTTGTCGGAGTCACCGGAAATGCGATGAAGCAAGTTCTCGTGCTTTTGGCTGGAGTAGACCGTTTGATAGTTATTACGGATTTCTCGGGCGCTCTTTTCGCGATTCCAAACGCGGAATTCCCGGATTTGAAATTCCGACCCACCCGGAGCGGTGGATTGGCCGATTTCGAGATTCGCGAAATCCATTTTATTTGGAGTGGATTTGTCCGTATCAAGAACGCCATCGCGATAGATTTTAAATCGTCCTTGGTCGTCGCGGGTGATGGCGCAATGAGTCCATAGATTCGGGATCATGGGCCGGGTAGCGACAATGAGGTCTCCTACGCCCGGGCCGCCATAAAACCGGAGGGTGTTATCGTAGAAGTTGATATCGGCGCCTTTGTTTTTTCCTGCTCCTAGGAGGGAGTCGAGGTTGCTGATGTTGGGCGCGAGTTTGACCCAGCTTTCCAGAGTGAAAGATCCCTTGAGAGTGATCTTTTGATCGATGGCATCGTTTGCATCTCCGGTCAGGTTAATGACGGGTTGGAGCAGGCCGGGGGAGCCTTTAATGATCGTTTTGATATCGGGGTGATTGACTCCGAGGACGGAGACGAGACTGCCGATGGAATCGGCGGTGAGATGGTTGAATTGTTTCGAGGCGGCGGCTTTGGCCAGAGCGGCGGCTTTTTTTTGGGTGGAGGTCAGGCCGTGGATGACGACTTGTCGTAAATCTCCGGGAAGAGAATCCCATTCTTGAGCGATGAATGCAACCAGTGTGATGTCCTTGAGTCCGGCTAGAGAAATGAGAGCTTCCCGCTTAATGAGGGGATCTAGCGAGCGGTAGTGCTTTTCGAAAAAGGCACGGTCAGAGGATCCGATTTCCCGGAGTGCGGTGATTACACTCAGGGTGTTGGATTGTGAGCGCTTGGTCGAAGCCAGCCACTTCCGAATGGGATCTTCGAGAGATTTGATGCGGAATTTTGTGGCAAGACGAATGATGAGAAGCTGGTTTTCGATAGCGGTTTTGGGGAATATTTCAAGTGACGCTTTCCCTACAAGATTGGCAAGGTTGGGGTCGGCAGCCAGCTTTGGTTGGATGTTTTCGAATGAGCGCAGGAGAGTGATTTGCTGGGCCGGATTGGCGAGAATAGAGGCGAGTGCATTGGAGACTTCCGGCTGATTGAGTTGGCTTCCCAAAATGGCGAGCTCTCCGGAGCTAAGAGGGCGGCCGAGGCGGGGAATGGCTTTTGCAAGTTGGGCGGCCGCTTCCGATGGAGCGAGGGATTGGATGGCGAGAAGGAATTGCTCGGATTCGAGGTCTTTCACGAGTTCGCTTTCGAACATCTTACGTGTCGTCTCGCGGTGGGTTTCCATGGCCCAGCGGGCGAGGTATCGCTCAAATTTTCGGTCGTAGGCATCCCATCCGCCTGTGTTGAGTGGAGTATTTCCAAGCTTGGCGGCCAGAGCGATCATGGAGGGAGTGGGAGATTTGTGGTAGCGAAGGGCGTTGGCCAATGCGAAACGAATACGGCGATGATCGGAGGGAGCGTCCTTGGTGATAGCCAGAAATTCAGCACCGGGAAGGCTGAGCTCACCTGCGATGCGGATGGCTTGATAGCGGAGAGAAGGGTGGGTGTCTTTTGCGAGGGTTTTGAGGATGGCAGGCGTGACATGACTCATTCCTTCGAGTGCCCAAAGGGCGGCACAGCGGCGAGAGATGGAGGCTTTGGAATCGACAGTGATTTTTGAGAGGAGCGGAAGGGCAGCCTTGTCCTTTCGATCCGATAGTTCGTGCCAAGCGAGGCGGGAGAGGAGGGAGTTTGGTCCTCCGAGAAACTTGATGACTTCCTTTGAAGGGAGTTTGGTGAGGTTTGGTGGAGTGAAATGCTTTTGGCTGTGGTGACGAATCCGCCAGATGCGCCCGCGTGTTTTGTCCCGGTCCGGATGGCTGCGGGGGACTTCGTTGTGCGAAATGACCTTGTTGTACCAGTCAACCACGTAGAGGCAGCCGTCGGGTCCAAAGTGGGCGGCGATCGGGCGGAACCACTTGTCTGAAGTCAAAAGAAAATCATCCTGCTTTTGGTAGGAATATTGCCCTTTGTCATTGGTTGTGACCGTCATGATTTGGAGTCGATTCGTGATCGGATTGACTACGATGAAAACTTCGCCTTGGTAGCCAAGTTGGAAGGGGCTGTTTTCGTCATCGACGAGGGCGAGTCCGCTCAGTCCGGTGCCTCCCATTTTGAGGCCGTTGGTGGAGGGATGAATTTGAGGCGCGTATGATCTGAGTTTATCACGGGAGCCGGTCGGGTAGTGCGTGCCGGGTTCGAATTCCGCAATGGGAACTCCAATGTCATTGGCTTCCTGAAGGAAGATGCGACCGTCACGGGTTTGGGAGAGGCCCCAGATGTTATTGGGGCCGTGGGAGAGAATGTCAAAGTCTGAGCCATCGGGACGCATGCGAGCGAGTTTACAGTGCTTAAAGGATACGGAGGTCTGCCCGTTGGCGAATGGGCTGTCGTCGGGGCGATGAACGTTGGAGTCGTTAAAGAGTCCTTGGGCGAGAGAAATCCAACCACCGGGCATACGCTCGAATTGGTGTGGAAAGAGGTGGGAATCCTGAATGCCGAAACCCGAGAGGACCGTCGTGAAGCCATCTGCTTTTCCATCTTGATCGTGATCAAAGTAATGGCGAATGGAATCACCATACTGAATGAGTGCACCATTTCCTTGAGGAAGAATTCCCAACGGGATAACGAGTCCATCAGCGAAGACGCTTGGAGTATGGGGTCCGGGTCCGTGTGGATTGTCGAAGACGAGAGCCTTGTCCCGCCCTCCACGTCGGAAAAGTTCTTCGGCGGCAGCTTTGCTCTCATTGGCATCAACTGGATACTCGGTTGCGGTGGTGGTCCACATGCGCCCGGCGGCATCCCAGCTGACGGTGATTGGTTTTACGACTCCTTGTTCTTCACTTGCGACGAGTTCAGCGGTGAATCCCGGGGCGAGTTGAAAAGAGGCTTTCTGTTCCTCGGGGCTGAGTGGTCCGGTCTTTGCCTTGGCGGGAGTATTCCAATGGAGTGCGCCGGGTGTGGGGTCGAGTTCCTTGATGGTAATATTTTTAATCTGTACTTCAAAGATACCACCACCGTGGGCTTGGAAGCCGATTAGGCCGTTCTGAGGGATTCCCGGAGTTCGTTCGGTGTAGTCAAGGGCGGCAACACCATTGATCCATGATTTGATGTGCGGGCCGTCGCATACGATGCGGTAGTGATTCCAATCCCAGTCCTTGGCGACTTTCTTCAGGGCCTCCGGGTTGACGGGTTCGGCGATGACTTTATTACGACGGGATTCGTCGTAAATTTTTCCCCACCAGCCAATTCCAGCATCGACCTGGTATCCCTTCATCTCGGAATTATTGGGAATCCGGATGCTCCGAACTTGAATCCCGGAGTTCATGAAGCCGCTTCCCTTGGCGAGCTTGATGTCGAATTCCAGTTCGAAGTTCTCGTAGCTTTTCTTTGTCGAGAGAAAGGTGTTGTGAGGGACCTTTTTCTTCATTGACCCACCGATGATCATGCCGTCTCGGGTCGTCCACCATTGTTCCTCACCTTTGCGAACATCCCAACCAGTGAGGGTTTTTCCGTCGAAAAGGGAGCGTTCTTTTGCGGGGCAAAGGAGGGAGGCTAAAAAGAAAATGGTAAGAATCTTCATGATGAAACTACTGCAAATAGTGCTCCTTCAAATACGCGCTGTCAGCCGAATTTCAGCCACAAGCGCATACAAAATTTCCACATGGAGTTACTTGAAGGAGCGGGGATACGGGATGAGGTTGTGGAAGTCTTGATCACTCATTACGTTGGTCATGGAACTTGGTATGATGAGCTTTCCTTGAATATAACCCGCTTCTTGGATGTCACTGGGGGGCGAGTCTGACTTGGCCGGTGTGGCTGACTCCAGCTCCTTGATAAAAGTCTTGGGGCGCTCCGAGTTAATCGTCTTTGTTTAAGGCGAAGGAATGGATGCCGTAGCCGATGGCTTAAGTTCAAGCGAAGTGGACTTGGTATTCCTCGGCTTCGGGGATCGAAATTAGACTTTGGCTGATGACCCGGCCGTAACGTCGAAGTCGAAGACGACGAGGCGCTCGAGTTTTGGTTGGACCAATTCCACCCGCTTCATGTGTTCGGGATGGGGGAGGTAGGCATCCCGGGATTCGGAGCTATCGAAAGTCATGATGAATCCGTGGGTGTATCCGTCAGAGAGCCCTTCATCGGATTTGTACGGACCATTTTCCATGGAAAGGAGTCCGGGAATGATTCCGACCATCGCTCGCATTTCTGCGAAGCATTCTTCGATTTGTTCTTCTGTGATGCCTTCTTTAAATTGAAATACGCCGAAGTGTCTGGTCATGGTGGATGATTGGGTTACTTGGTTACTGACTTGTTGATGAGTTCGAGGAGTTTGTGGGCCGCGGCTTGGGCAAAGACCTCGCTGTTGATCTCTTCGTCGAAATCAACAACTTCACATTGCGCGTTGGCGTGGATGGCGTCGAAGAGTGCTTGGTCGGCTTCGTCGTCGTGGAAGGCTTGGCCTACCGCAGAAATGATCGAGATTGCCTTGCGTGGATTGAGGATCGCGGTGGGGGCGGAGTTGGCGTTGGCTTTTTCGGCGAGGATTTTACCAAGCTGAGCGTTTTCCTCGGCATTGGTTCTGAGAAGAGTGACCTGCGGATTGTGGATGTAGATGGTGCGGTCTTCGTGTTCTTCGGGAAGAGTCTCGCGCTCTCCGTAGTTCGCCATATCGAGGCAGCCAGGTGCGATGACGGCGGGAACTTTGGCCTTTGTCATGGCATCCATGCGGTCAGGGCCCGCCGATAAAGTGGCTCCGAGGAGCTCGTCGGCCCACTCGGTGGTCGTCAGGTCAAGGACGCCGGCAACCATTCCCGATTCAATAAGTGACTCCATCGTTTTTCCTCCGGTGCCGGTGGCGTGGAAAATGAGGACTTCGTATCCGGCGTCCTCAAGTACCTTGGCGGCGATGTTGATGCAATCGGTGGTGTTTCCAAACATGCTGGCAACGATGAGAGGTTTATCGTCATCTTGTGCCACTTGAGCTTCCACCATGCCGCAGATTGCTCCGGCTGCCCTTGTGAAGATGGTTTTAGAAATGCGATTGAGCCCGGCAACATCGACGATGGAAGGCATCATGGTGATATCTTTGGTTCCCACGTAATGTGCGGTGTTTCCCGAGGCCAGAGTGGAGACCATAAGCTTTGGGAAGCCTACTGGAAGGGCGCGCATCGCAGCGGTTCCTAGAGCGGTACCTCCGCCGCCTCCGAGAGAAACGACACCATCGATTTTTCCTTCGCTGGCCAGTGTGGAAAGAAAGACCGGTGCTGCTTTGGACATGGCAACCACGCATTCGCCGCGATCCTGTTTGTCGATGAGAGCTTGCAGGTCGAGCCCGATTGATTCAGCGACTTCAAACCGGGTTACATCCGGAGTGATCTGTGGGTCAGCACCAGTTCCCAAATCGATGAGAAGAGGAGTGTGTCCCTTTTCGCGGACGAGATCGGCGACAAACGCGTGTTCGTGGCCCTTTGAATCGAGTGTTCCCAAGACGGCAATGGTCATGATGTTAGTGAATGCGTTTTACCGGTATCGATTTGAACTGACGGGTGAGTTCGGCGAGTGGTTGCTCGACGGCCATGCGCTCCAGGCTGGATGCGCCGACAAATCCCACCGCGTCGGTGTGTTCGCAAATATAGGCGGCATTCTCCGGGGTGAGAATTGGGCCGCCGTGGGAGAGGACCATGACATCCTTTCGAACAGAATGAGCGGCGTCGCAGATGCTTTGAGTCGCTTGAACGGCGTGATCCATGGAAACGGTGGCGTCGGTGACGCCAATCGATCCACCAATGGTGCAGCCGACATGGGCAATGATGACGTCGGCTCCCGCTTCGGCCATGCCTTTGGCTTCCTCGGGCGTGACAACGTATGGAATGGTGAAGAGATCCATTTTGTGGGCCAGAGCAATCATTTCGATTTCCTTTTGCACGCTCATGCCGGTCTCCTCGAGGGTCTGGCGGTATTGGCCATCGACGATGGTGTGGGTAGGAAAGTTGTTCACGCCGGAAAAGCCCATATCGATGACCTGACGCAGGAAGTGCCACATTCGGCGGCGGGGGTCGGTGGCGTGGACTCCGCAGATCACCGGGATTTCTTCGACCACGGGGAGAACTTCGAATTCTCCGATTTCCATCGCAATGGCATTGGCGTCTCCGTAGGACATCAGGCCAGCCGTTGATCCGGCTCCCGCCATTCGGAATCGCCCGGAATTGTAGATGATGATGAGGTCAGCCCCGCCTTTCTCGATGAACTTGGCGGATATCCCTGTTCCCGCTCCTGCGCCGATAATGGCTTCGCCTCTGGAGAGCGTGTCCTGAAGGCGTTCGAGCATTTCTTTTCGTGTGTAGGGGTTTCCGACCCCTGTCCAAGGATTAGGCATAATAACAATGAGGTGAATGAATGGCTCTCGCGTTGGAAAGCGACCCTAGCGGATTACTTTGAAAAGAGTGCCACATTTACATACATAATTTCCACATCTAATAAGAAAATGCGGGTCAGCTGGCGCGAAGACTGATTTACTCTCCGAGATCGCAAGTATTTAATGGCTGATAAAAAGGATTCACCAAGCGCCTTGAAGAATATCCGTGAGTTCGGAAAGAGGACGACGGCGAAGGTCGTGCGGGCAAATGAGGAGGATCATCGTGACTGGTTGCAGGAAGCCCCTTTATGTCCGCTTCTCTCGACGCATCAGATTATTCATGCCGGCATCATGAAGGCCTACTCACCATTCGAGATCGTAAGAACGGATCAGTCTGGAACCTTCATGTTGGCCTGCGTTGAGGGGGAGGGCGTGATTTTGGTCGATGGATCTTGGAGAAAGGTCACGGCGGGAAAGGCCTGTCTGCTTCCTCCTTTTGTTGCTAATGCGTTAAAGTGCGTTGGGAAGAAACCCTGGGTGTTTTGTTGGGTGCGTTATTTGGAGAGCAAGGAGATCAGCCCGATTGTGAATTCGATTTCGCCGGTGCTGGGTGAGTATGACGCTGAACCGCTGCAAAGATCCATCGAGGGTTTGTTGGCGGAGTGTCGGGATGAGGACTCGGTGGGTTTGAAGCACCATTGGGTTGAATTAATTCACCAATACGTCCTTCGATTTGCCCAGCCCCATCAATCCGATGACCGACTCTGGAAGTTATGGCAGAAGATCGACCAGCGATTGGATTATCCCTGGTCTCTTGCCGAGTTGGGTCAATTGGCCTGTGTAAGCGGAGAGCATTTACGTCGTCTCTGTAAGAAAGCCCTCGGTCGAAGCCCAATGCAGCAGCTGACCTTTTTACGAATGCAAAAAGCCTCCCAGCTCTTGTTGGAGACCGATGAGAAAATTGAAACCATTGCGAGAATGACGGGCTATAAAAACGCCTTCCATTTCTCTAATGTCTTCGTGGAATGGGTCGGGATTCGTCCCTCCGAATTTCGCGGCTAGCGTTCGATCATCCGGAGGCGAACGAATTGCTGTGACTCTGTTGAAGGGGCGGGAGGCGTTTCATAGGTCATCAAGCTTGCGCCATCGCCTTGATTGACTTTTGAAACAAGAGCGTCTGAAGTGAGCGGAATCCAGGTGACAAGATCAATGGTATACTCGGCAACGATGAGAGCGTCATCGGCGTTGAGGTTCTGAAGGAAGCTCACCTGAAAAGTATCTCCAACAACTTGCGGAATCAGAGGCCCCTGAATTAAGTAGTCCGTTAGTTCATCCGGATTTCCACTGAAGGGCTGTCCGTCGTCGCTTCCGGGATTTCCTCCGGGAGTAATGCTGGTCCGCCAGTCGAGTGGGGAATTGGGATCTGTGCCTGAGAAGATGAGGCTGTAACCGTTCCCATCGGCGCTCGTAGGCCACGGAATGTCATCGGAATAGGTGAAGTCGGCGATGGCGCTGGTGTCGGCAGCTTCGTAGCGGACGTGTTCACCGCCGTTGTTGAGCTGTCCGGAGTATTCTCCGGCAATCGTGATTCCTGTGGTGCCGTAGCGGAACTCGAAGGCGGCTCGATTAGAAACGATAACGAGGCGGGCTCCCGGAGCGAGTGTCGTGCCAGCGGGAAAGGTGAATTCAATGCCATCGGTGAAGGCGGTATTGCTGAGATCGACATCGGTGGTGCTCGTGTTGAGAATTTCGATGAATTCGAACTCGTCGCTATCGAGGAATCCTGCGTTTATCTCTGCGGCAGTTGGATCAGCGGGATGATAGTGGAGTTCACGGATGTTGGTATTGGTCGCGCTGGCAAGATCAATGGAACTGGTATTGCTCACCGTGATGGAGTCCGTTCCGACTTCGAGGCCTTGGTTGTTGTAGGCTTTTAGGGTGAGGAGATTAGCCCCGATGGAAATTGGAATCGTGAGCTGCCAGGTATTGCCATCGAGCCAGGTAATGTCATGAGCAATGTTGTTGACCGTGATGCTGAAGACATCGACCCAGCTGTCACCTTCGAGGTCGGTGGCGCTATCAGCTTTGGAGAAATTGTTGCCGCCGTTGGTAGTAATGGCAAAGGTGGTGTTCGATGGAAGGGTGCCCAAGGCGAAGTTTCCACGGCTGTTGATGTAGCTATTGTAGCTGCTAAAGTTGCTTCCGGAAACGGAGCCGAGGTGGTTGGCCCAGGTGGTGCTGTAGGTAGTGTTATAGGTGGTGTTGACGATGTCTTCGAGATGGCCGTCGAAGAGTCGTCGGTATTGCGGGATATTGAAAAGTTTCCTGATGTTGTTTCGGGTCGGGAGAATTGATTCGCTGGACCCCAGTCCGAAGGCGGAGTCGAGGTCCCATTGAAGGACGATAACTTTCTGGTCGGTTGGGCGGACGAAGTAGCGGAAGTTGTGTTCCCAGACCCGTCCGTAGGTATCACCGGAGGCGGTGAGGGTGGCCATGGCGAAGGTACGCATCCATTGATCGACGTCGATGATGGGATCGAGGGCGTTTTTGAGATCAGTTCCGCTGAGCTCGCCGACGGCTTGGTTGACGGCGATGATTTGAGAGTAGTCATCGCGTCCCCGTGCGCTGCGAATTTGGAATCCAAAGCGGTAAGGTTCTTTGTCTGCGCCGCGATCATCGAGGTCGTAGCGTCCGTTGTTGTGATTGTAGGGGTTTCCGATTTTAAGCCCTTCGGGGCCGCCATTGGTGCCATTTGGACTGTAAAGGAGTTCGTGATTGAAAAGGGTTCCCGATTCGTCTTCGTCGGGAAAGAGACCGTCGAAGAAGTTGTTGGTATGGCGGGCCATTGAGAGCAGGGCCGGGCCTCTGTCGCCGGAGTTTGGGGTGATGACGTAGCTTACGTCATCGTAAAACGACCAATAGCCACCGCCGGCGCGGGTGAGGAGGTGTTTGGCGAAAAGCTCGCGGAAGGGGCGGGAGCGTTCGACCGAGACGCTGGTATGAACGCCTCGGAAAAGTTGATCGGGTTGGAAGCGAACGTTGAACCCGTAGTGGCCGCTTTGGAAACGACCGTAGGCACTTGCCTTGAGGCGCAGACCGACGTCGTAGTAAGCCGTCGTTTCGTCCTCGATGACGGTGACAGGAAAGCGGTCGTTGCTCATGCGATTGGTGGAGTTGAAGAGGAACTGTCGGTCGCTCTCGGACATGATGACACGAAAGTTATGCCGGGTGCCCGAGTTGTCGGCGAGGCCGTCTTGGACTTTGTAGAAGGCCCCGCTTTCTGGTCCGGCTGCCGGGTAAAAAGAGGTGGTATTGGCGGTGTCCAGAGCTCGGATGTAGAATCGGATGATGCGACTGGCTGATTGGCCGGGGATGGTGCCGACATAGCGGACGCCGTCCGGTCCGGCGGCCATGGGCGAGCTTTGGAAGGCTCCGCCATTGATGGAATAGAAGAGGGTGAGGTTGCTGATGCCGTCCGGGTCGGAGGCGTCGATGGCGACGTTAACCGATTGATTGGCATCGGGCACGACCGGGGCGTGGGCGAGCGCTTCCATCGTGGGCCCGATGTTTCCAAGTGCGTTGGAATTGACCTCTCCCGGGGTTCCCCAGATTTCCGAGGCTGGCATGGTAGTGGTGCGTTGGAGGTAGTTGAAGTAGAGGCGGGTATTGACCTGATTATTGCCACTGAGGAACTTTGCACGAAAGCTAATGCGATAAGTGGCCCCGGCAGTGACTTGTTCGTTGTTAGAGAAAGTGGTTTCGAGTTTGTTGTGTTTGTCTCCGGTGGGGCCGCTGGCGACGATATGAAGGCACCGATTTCCGGGGGAGTCGGGGTCGTCGACAACGACGGTCTTGCCATGCGACCCGTGGGTGCCGAGGGCGCGCCATTTGTCGGCGGTTGAACCCAGCGAGTCTCCTTCAAAATCACCGTTCTGAATCATTTCGGTGCTGCCGTTTTCGATGACGCTGACATCATCGAGAAGGAATTCGCCGGAATCGAGAAGGGCGATGAGGAATTCGTGGTAGGCGTTGTTGCCGATGCCGTCACTCACTGCGACTTCTTCATAGGTGAAGGTGTTCCAGGAGCTACGTTCGGTTTCGTCACTTGCGGCCCAAGCGGTGGCGGTGTTGTTGTCTGCGTCCGGGTCGAGAAGTTCGACGCTGGAGCCGCCGCCGTCGGCCTTGCCGGGCCACTTGCCGCCATCGAAATAAGTGACTTCATCGGCCGGGTTGCCGTGGGCGTCTTTGAGGACGAGGTGATCGCCACCATTGCCGAGGCTTCCGGAGAAATCTCCGACGATTGTAATGCCCGGGTGTCTTTGAGCGAGAGCAGAGGCGTCTTTGGCTACGACGAGGTATTCGCCTGAAGCGAGCATCGTGCCGATGGGGAAGTTGTAGCTGATCCCACCATTGATTTCCCAAGAGCTGAGATCAATGGTGTTGCCTCCTCGGTTGTAGAGTTCGAGCCATTCTTCGTCGCCTTTGGTGTAAGGGGTGGAAGGTGTTCCGGGAGTGTCGATTTGTTTCAAGGTCGCACGGATGCCGAGGACTAGGTCGCTGCTGGTAGTGGTGGTTTGGTGTATCTCGATTGAAAGGCGGTTGCTGCCTTGGAGGATGTTAGGATTGTTGACAGTGAGTGCTCCTGGCGTGGCATTGCTGACCGAAACACCTGGTGTTGTGGGGGTGAAAGGGCCGTCGTCCATGTTGTAGCGGGCGATTTCTTCTCCGTTCAAGTAGATCACGGCACCATCGTCGATGAGGTGGTCGAAGACGATTTGGTCGACGGCAGCAGGGTCGTTGTAAGTGAATTCAGTTTCGAAATAATAGGGGATTTTTGAGACGCGAGTGATCTCGGTTAGGATAGGCTCGGATAAGGAGGCCGTTTCAAATCCGAGTAAGCCGGGGCCTTGCGACCAACTGATGTCATCGACGGTGTGGGCAGTGTCTTCCCAGCCGGAGGGTAGTCCAGGAGTTCCGGCATCGAGGTTGTAGCGCCAGACATGGTCGAAGTCCATAACCTGGACGTCGGTGTAAGTGGGGAGGGTTCCGGAAGTCGAGCGTAGCGGGTAAGCGTGGTAAAAGATTTCGTTGATGACGATGTCGTCTTCAAAGGTGAAGGAGTTTGTGCTGCCGAAAGTTGCGGTGTTTGGATTGAGCCAGCGTCCGGTGCCGTCCGGGCTGCGACCCTTGAGGCGATTGTCGACTCGTGCAGTGTTAATGAGAGCGAGCTTGCCCGGTGTGAAAAGGAACAAGCGTTCGTTGTCGTCGGGAGTGAAGCCGAGAGTTGTGGCGTCAATGGTCGTGAAGGTGCCGGGAGCGAGGTTGCTGGTGGGGAGGAGGTAATCGTCGGAAAGGGGATTGGAAGTGGAGATGATCATGCCGCCAAGAGTGACGGGGAGGGCTCCGTGATTGTGAAGTTCCAGTTGGAAATTGGGCGAAGTGGAAGAGCCGAGTTCGTTGAAGGAGATGGCGGGAACAAGCGTCTGATTATTGACTGCGCCGGGTGTGCCATTGAGGCCGGTGCTGTGTGTCCAGTTTTGTGGGTGAGCGCTGCCGGTAGCCGGGTCGATTTTTGCGAGAGTGGAACCAGAACCATCGGGGCCAAGTGGCCAAGGGTGGGTGTCACCGTAGGAAATTTCATCCATAACGCGGCGGCGATCGAGGGAGTCTGAAATCGCGCCGTTCGGACCAGCGCCCGCAGTGGTGCGGAAGGCGAGATTGTTGTTATAGAGTCGCAGGGTTTCGCCGGAATTGGAAAGAGTCCCGGCATAAGGTCCGAGTGCTCCCGGGTAGCTACCTGGGTCTTTTGCGATGACGAGGTAGCTGCGGGCAGTGATCACAGTGCCTTCCGGGAAGTGAAAATCGATTCCATCGAGATGCCAGTTGCTCAGGTCAACGTTGATGGCCATCTGATTGTAAAGTTCGATATATTCAAGGGCATCGTTGTCTTCAGCGGGATGGTAGTGGATTTCGCTAAAGACGACGACGCTGTCACGGGTCGAGTTCGGAGAGCCCAAGGTGGGGCGCCCGACGGTCACGACAGGGAAGCTTCCGTTGTTGTTGGGATTGGTTCCTCCGGAGATCTCATCGCCGTCACTAAAGCCGTCGTTGTCGCTGTCGCTATCGAGCGGGTCGGTGTTGTAGGTGTTGATTTCCTGACCATCGGTCAGGTCGTCGTCGTCGGAATCGGAGTCGTTGGGAGAGGTCCCCTCGGCCCATTCGTCTTCATCAATGAGGCCGTCGGAGTCAAAATCTCCGCTGCCATCGCGGGATAGATCTCCGAAGTAGAAGGTCTCCCAGTTGTCTCCCATGCCGTCGTTGTCACTGTCGGTGGGGTCGGTGATGTCGATGGCCGAGTCAAAGGCGATGCCCATCAAAGATCGGTTTTGGCCAACGCTGGCAACGTCGATGGTTATGTCTGAAGTGCCGGTTGAGATGTCGAAGACGTGGTAAACGACCCCGTTACTGGTGTGGTCATGATTAGTGGATCGGGAGCCGCTGCCGTCGTCAACTGTCACGGTGTATTCGGTGCCTTCGTTATCGCCGGAGGCGGTGAATATTGTGAGCCGGAAGGTGTCGGAATTGGAGCGGGTGATGGTGAAGCTTCTCGTTCCGCTCGAGTTGGCAAGGACAGGAGCACTGGTGAGGGCATTTCCAGCGGTGGGGTCTTCCAGAGTCCCGAAGTTGCCATTGCCCGACCACATTCCAATATTTGTATCGATGGTGGTCACGCCGACGCCTGCGGGGAGGTTGTAGACGTTGTTGGAATTGGCGGAGGAGATGTTGTAGTTGGTGGTGTAAACGGAGTCCGATTCTCCCATGCCGAAGATGACATAGCCGCTTGTGCCATACTCCTGATCGCCTTCGAGGTCCGCACCGGTACGCCAGTTGGCACGAGTGGTCGAATCAACGCCAATAGCGGTGACGGATGCCTTGAGAGTGACTGCGGATGCGAGGAGTGGGAGCGCGACAAGAGCGCCCTTTCGAATGAGGGTCATCATTTATAGGTGTGTGTTTGACAGCGGATGCCATGCCGTAGCATAGCACCGATCAATTCAATTTGCGACGGATCAGTCTACTCACGGACAACGCGATAGAACTTCCTCAATTCATTTGCGGCCGGAGTATCGACAATCACGGTGGTGATCGTTCCTGGCGAGGGGGTAGCATCGATTTCGGTTAGCAAGGGAGTCCAAGTGACCATGTTGAGGGAGGATTCCACGGTGTAACTTCTTCCTGGTTTGCTTGTCCAGGTCAGTTCGATGGTATCGATGTCGGTATGGCGAATGTCGGTGACTCTGAGTCCGCTCAAAGAAGACCCTGTGTGAATGAGTTGGAAGCCCCCCCAGTTTGCTTCATTTGAAGCGCCGGGATCAATTGAGCCCAGGATACTTCCGTTGGTGCCCACAGTGCCGGTGAATTCGAAGCCGTTGATATCGATGTTGGTTGGAGTTTCGTTTGTGAGATCTCCGTCTCCGTCGGTATCGACAGTGAGGAGCATGTCGCGGGCGAGGCCGCCGTAGGTGAAGAGGGTGAATTCGGATAATGGGGAAAGGCCGGAAAGTTCCCAAGCTGCGCTGACATCGGCGTTGCCTGCATTGACGAACAAGTAGTCATCGGTCAGTGGGTCGTTCCCGGGAGTGTTGGACCAGCTTGAGATTGTTCCGGTGAATGAGAGGCTTACTCCGGTTTCGTCGCCATTGGAATCAAGCAAATCGAAGCTTGGGTCAGTGGCGGTGTTTGGATGGCCCGGAATATTGATGGCATTCCATACGTCGGTCACGATACCGGCGCGGACTTCGAATCCACTCATGAGAACGGGTTCGCTGGGGAATAGTGCTCCTTCATTGCTGCCCTGAAGATCGACGCTGATGAGGCTATCTGGAACAGGGGGAAGGCTGGTGCTGTCGGTGGGATCCGAGCTGTTTGTCACTTCGAATTTATCATTATAGCCGTCGCCATCAGTGTCGTTGTCGGTTGGATCGGTTGAATAGGTGTCGACTTCTTCGCCATCTTCAAGGCCGTCAGAGTCGGTGTCAGCGACCATGGGGCGAGTGAGATTTTGCCACTCTTCCAGATTGGTCAATCCATCCGGCTCCTCGTCAGCATCGGGATCAACGACTCCAAGGCTACCAAAGTAGAACGTCTCCCAATTGTCGCCGATTCCGTTGGAGTTCGAGTCCGTTGGGTCAGTAATATCGATTACCCCACCGTCGAATGCGATTCCCATCAGGCTGCGGTTTTGAGTGGTGCTGGTAATGTTGATTTGGATGTCGCTGTCTCCTTCAGAAACATCGAAGACGTGATAGGCTAGTCCGTCTGCGACGTGGTCGTAGTTCGAGTTTACAGAGCCGGAACTATCATCAACAGCCACGTTGTATTCCGTGCCCTCATTATCTCCTGAAGCTACGATGATAGTGATTCGGAATGCTCCGTTGGCAGCTCGCGTGATTGTGAATTGTTTTGTTCCTCCGGTGTTGGCGAGGACCGGGGCACTGGTGAGGGTATTTCCGTTTCCGGGGTCTTCCATCGTGCCGAAATTCCCATTACCGGACCACATTCCAATATTAACGTCAGATGTCGAAATGGAGATTTCAGCTGGCAGATTGTAAGCGTTTGCTGGATTGGCATCGCTGACGTCGAAGTTGTCGTTATAGACCGAGTCAGCCTCGTTGAGTCCAAAAATAACGTATCCTGCGGTGCCGTATTCATTGTCCGGTTCAAGGTTGGCGGCAGTGCGCCAATTCGGACCAGTGGTGGAGTCCATCCCTACCGGGGTGACGGTGGCGCTTAGGCTGGAAGCACCAAGAAGAGAGGAGGCTGCGAGGAACTTAACGAATTGATTTCTTTTCATTTTTCTGGTTTATGCTGCGGGAGTTTTTCCCAGTTTAGTAGATAAATTATCAGAGATAAGGAATAAGGAATAAGGAATAAGGAATAAGGAATAAGGAATAAGGAATAAGGAATAAGGAATAAGGAATAGCGAAGGCCCACCTCTTAATGCTTGAGATCCATATTTAGAGATTGAGAAATACCCCCATAAAGTAGTCCCCGACAGGTTGAATTTCCTGGGGCGCGAGAATGAGATTACCTGACTGCTGTGGGCCTATCGGCGGCGGCGTGAGACGCCAACCATTCCGAGACCCAGAAGTAGTATTGTAGAGGGTTCCGGGATCGCGTTGGTATCAAATGCGATTCCTGTCAGAGAGCGGTTTTGGGTAGTCGAGGCGATATCGACAGTGATGTCGGTGGTGCCGGCTGAGATGTCGTAAACGTGGTATACCAGTCCGTTCGCAACGTTATCGAAGTTCGAGCTCACGGCGCCAGAGCCGTCATTAACGGTAAGGGTGAATTCGGTGCCCTCGTTGTCACCAGAGGCAGTCATGAAGGTGATTCTGTAATCAGTGATCACTTCACGTGATATTGTGAACTGCCTTGTGCCGCCAGAGTTTGCAAGGATTGGAGTATTGGTAATGGTATTGCCATTACCCGGGTCCTCAATTGTGCCAAAGTTCCCATTGCCGGACCACATTCCGATGTTGGTGTCCACAGTTGAGACTGAGATTCCAGAGGGGAGGTTGTAAGCATTTGCGGGATTGGTGTCGCTAACGTCGAAGTTGGCGTTATAGACCGAATCAGCCTCGTTGAGTCCAAAAACGACGTATCCTGCAGTGCCGTATTCATTGTCTGCTTCAAGATTCGCCGCAGTGCGCCAGTTTGCAGCGCTTGCGCTGTCGACACCGACGAGAGAGACCGCTGCGCTGGCACTTGTAGCCATATTCAGAGCTACAAAGGTAATTGGAATTGTTAAGCTTCTTTTCATGGAGGTATTGTGGTTCATGGATATTTTCAAATGGGATGCTGGAGGCCTTAATTGCCTTTCCAACTATGAGATCGTAGGAAAATTATAGCTGAAATAGAATGGGTAGAGTCAACATGCGGATACTTGAAATCCACATAGTTAAAGGCCACTTAACTATACCGTAATGGAAAGAATATTAGCTTTTAGCGGTGTGGTTCAGTTCATCGAACTGCGGTTTTACTTTTTGATTCTGTCGGGGGTGGGTCCCGTCTTATGTCGACGACGTAATTCAGAAGATCGCTTGTGCTATTGCAGAGCAAGTGCTACGTGGAACTCCTCAGATGGATGAAAACCCGACGAATTCTGAGGCGAAAACAACCTCTGAAAGATTAGAGGAAAAAAAGTGCGATTCAACTTCTCGGGACCTCGAGAGCAAGGTTAGGTCATTGTTGGAAACGGATGGGAAGATTTCAGCTATTAAGAGTCTAAGAGACGAATGCCCATATTTAAGTCTAGCCGATGCGAAGGTGCAGGTTGAGAGGCTTGAAGCTGGTCAGTCATTCCTCATTAAAGGAGGCAAGCTGGATGGGCTGCCTACGGCTTCGAGTTCAGGTTCGGGGTGTCTGATTGTTGCTCTGACGATCCCAGTTGGGCTACTTACGTTCAAAGCCCTTGAGCATCTTCTTTTCTGATTAGGCATTTCTACACGCTTGCGATTAACATTTGCGTCTGTCGCTTTGGAAAGATTTCAAGCTGTTATCTATGAAGCTGGCGAGGCCGAATCCTGATCCCCCTAAGCACGATCCCCGAATCAGGAAAGGGGAGGGGTGAATCGCCTTCCCTGTATCTCTGTAAAAGGGGAGACACGCCACCGGTGGGGGTGTGGTTTTTTGGGTGGGTTGGTCTGTATATAATAGGGTGCTGAGAAAAAAATTGATCGGCCTCATCTAAGGGGACTGCCGCTATTTCAAAGCAAAGCGAAGAAACTTCTTACCTTCAGCGAGAGGTAGTTCCAGCTCTACTGATTCTCCGTTGTTTTCCCAGACTGTAAGATCATACGATTCTTCAATCTCTAACTTAAGAGTCATATTACCCTCAGCATCAGGATTTAGGACGACCGATCCCAAACGAGCATCTTGGACTTGCTCAAGAACCTGTTCTAAGGTTTGACCTCCACCGCCCTGCTTGAGTTCCGCAATCTCGGCGTCTTTTTCGGCAATCTCGGCGTCCTTCTGTGCAACTGCAGCTACGAGGTTTTGAAGTTGTACTTTCATAGCATTTATCTCAGCCATGATAGTCTCATCATTCTCGCTGAGCGTAGCCATTTGTTCACTTATGGATTGATCGTTCTCACCAAGTTTAGTCATTTGCTCGCCTATCGAAATATCATTCTGACCAAGAGTAGTTAATTGCTCACCTATTGCTGTATCGTTATTACCAAGGGTTTCAAATTGTGTAGTCACATCACTGATTAGTGCATCAATCTTAGTAGTGTTTGTAGTAATAGCAGTAGCTTGTTCAGGAGAAATCCCAGCGCCAATACCTCCTTCTGCTATTTGTTTTTTAAGTTCATTGATTTCATTTAGGTTATTTACATCAATAGTTTCTCTAAAAATGTTGTTAATTATTGATTCAGAAAAGTTGGCTCCTTGGAGGTTGGCTTCTAAGAGGTTGGCTCCACTGAGGTCGGCTTGATCAAGTTTGGCTCCCTCGAGGAAGGTATAATTGAGGAAGGCTCCACTTAGGTTAGCTCCACTTAGGTTGGCTCCACCTAAGTTGGCTCCAGTTAAGTAGGCTCCACTTAGGTTGGCTCCTGCGAGATTGGTATTAGACTTTATTTCATAGATATCTCCATTAACGTCAATCTTACCTGTCCTTAATCCTGTCTCTTGATCGACGTTCTCTTCAATCCAAACACCCTGCCCAAAGGAGGATATCGAACTAATAATAAAAAATAATATGCTAAAAATAATCGGCATTTTCATGTCGTTAGAGTTAATGTAAAACCTCCTCTAAACTTTCAAGCCCTAAGAAAGGGATCAGAGTTCATGATCTCAATTACCAAAGAACTTTGATTGATCACAAAGGCTCCCAATTGCATAATTCCCCTAAGCAGCATCCCCCAATCAGGAAAGGGGAGGGGTGAATCGGCCTCATCTGCGGGGACTATGGGGGCTGCGGCCTCTACAATAAAGCTCGCGCTTTGTAATTGTGCGCCACGATTCAGGAACTAGGATTCGGGGATCATGAAAAACGAAACGATGAGATCACCTGATCAACTT
>Ga0222717_10001418_pt1 | contig 19639 bp, 17 predicted proteins | sample C33_18DmetaG_FD_165053 | JGI IMG/M metagenome (GOLD analysis project Ga0222717, IMG submission 165053) | Estuarine water microbial communities from San Francisco Bay, California, United States - C33_18D | ecosystem: Environmental > Aquatic > Marine > Unclassified | place: USA: California...
TAGGAGCAACATATTCTACCACACGTGCCTTCACTGTTGAAACTGCACCTGTAAGTTCTACACCCACTAAACTTGGGCCATCCGTTGGAGTGGTTTCTAATTTTACGAAAGGATAATCGTTTGTTATTGATGGGCCGCCTGGATTTACTGATGCACCATCGGTGAACAAGTTACTACCAAGTCTTGCAATTTCTTCTTGAATAATTGTCTGCATCTGAGTGAGTTCACGCGCCTGTAACGCGCGACCACTATTGAAAAGGATGCGGTGAAAATTATCACTACTATCATAGTCATCTTTGTAGGTTGATGAAAAGACATTCGATGTAAACGTTGTTGGCATTATTCTTTTATCCTAAATTTGTATGACTATTTTTATGTCTTCTGTTTGGTCTGACGCACGTGTAACTGACGCCCTATTATCTATATATAACACATCTCCAGTGAGAGTTCCAACTTCTGGTTCCACGAAATAACCTGTAGTGTTTATTAGGTCTTTGTTACCACTACCATCAACTTCTTGTACGTTTTCATTCTGTGAGAATGAGGTGTAACCTGTGTCATCGTTTTGGTGATACCAAACGTTTATTGAATCAACTCTATCTATGAGTGCCTCAGCTAAAGATGTTTGACCCTTTATACGTTTGTCTGCAGTGAACTGTGTTCCTGAAGATTGAAAGACTAACTGTTTCAATGCAGTACCTGTTGGGTTTGTAAACAATGCACCCTCTGGTTCTGTACCGTATGTTCCATCACTGTCTTTTATGTTTCTTATAAGACCTACCTGACGGAAATCGTTTCCGATAATGAAATCACCTGTTTCTGTTCCTGCGGGTTTCACTGTAAACATGATACCGTTAGAACGTAAATCCACACGAGGGTCTGCACCGACACCACCCTTGACTGCAAATATTGGTCTTATCTTTGCGGGTTTATCAGGCGTACCACCTGCCTGTGTTACTACCGCATTTCTATATCCCGAACCTAAACAAAGTGTTGATGCACTATCCGTAACTTCTACTTTAGTTATAACACCACCGATTTCTGTTGCAGTCGCCTTTGCCTTTGTTCCATCACCCACGATAGTGAGTGTAGGAGCTGTTGAGTATCCTGAACCACCTGAGTCCAAAACGTATCCTGTTATCTGTCCATCCACTGCGGCAGTCTGTACCGCAAGTTGTTCTACATCAGACGCCTGTGAACTACCTGTTGTTGCACCTTGTAATTTTACGGGTAGGAACCCTGCGGCAATATACTTAGACGCATCTAACGCAGAGATAGAGTATAAGAACTTCCATGCATAATCGTCTGCAGTAATAAATGTAGTACCGTCCGTGTTACCTGAAGGTTGTACTGTGGAAGGTTGTGGTGTACCGTTGGCATTCTTTGCCTGTTGTATAACCATATAGACTTGATTATTATCATTCATGACGTAGTATGTTTTTGTGGGAAACCCTGCTTGAGCATCATTGTATGCAGTATATTCTGTACCAGAAGTCCAATTGTATCTTGGAACAATGAAGGAAACGTCTGCAACCTTTTTTACAGATTGTAAATTATTTCTGAAGAGTCTTTCTTCGAGAAGAGTACTCACCGCGGCGGGTGCATCGTCTGTTGTGTTCCATGTATCAGAACGACCTATACCAATATAATAATGGTTTGAAGCAGAATCTAAAAAGTTATTCATCAATAACTGAATTTGTTCTCTTTTGAATTTGTTAGTTAATATTGCCATTTTATGCTATTGCTCCGCCATTGTTCGCCACTACTTGCCAATTAGTTCCATCCCACACTAATACACATCCTTCATTCGCCTGAAGAGTAATCGAAGTACCCCCCGCAAAAGAAGTAGGTGTGAGTATGGCATTCCCTGAGTTTTTATTTGTGAATATTTTTGTTTGTCCTGCAACCGAACCGTTTGCAAGTGTTGGGGTTATAGTACCACCCGCATTGAAAATTGTTGTTGTCTTTACAAGTGAACATGCAGCTGATGTTGAGACTTCATGTGATAAGAATGCAACACCTGTATTTACTTGAACATTACCTGTACCTTTACCAGATAGATTCAATGGTACGTTCGTCTCACCTTCTGATGCAATCTCTGGAGGGTTACCTGTCGCCGCGTTCGAAAACTTTACTTGGTTGACGGCATTCGTAGTTGTTGCAAATGTAAGATGTTCATTACTATTACTATCTAATAAAACAGAACCACCTGATACACCACCTATTTTTAGATTGTTTGCAATAGGGTCTACAAGGGTCTTATTGGTAAGTGTTTGTGTATGAGCATTGAAAGTAAACTCATCGTGACCTGTCAATAAAGGTAATGTTACATTTCTATCTGCCGCAAGTTCTGATACTGCAACGACATACTGGTGGTTTGCACTTGTATCATTTATTTGTGGTGTTGTCAATACTGGACTTGTAAGAACTTTATTTGTGAGTGTCTGTTGACATGAGTCAAGTATGAGTGTACCACTGTCATCTGGTATGTATACGTTATTGTCCTGTGTAGGGTTTACAGGAATGAGTGAGGTTTCATGTGAGTCAGCTGAAGAACCTTCAAAGATGATACCCTTAGATGAGGAGTCCAAAGTGATACCCGACCCAAGACTAGAACCCCCTATTACATTATAGAGTTCTGTAAAGTTCTCATTTATTTTTTGCGCACCCACACGAAGTGTATCACCCGTACCGTCGTTTGCAGCAGTTCCTTTATTTAGTGTTTGTTTTGACATTCATATTATCCTAATTCTTTATTCTATTTATATACTTTTTCAACTCAGATGCCCAAGATTTAATAAATATTGGTCGGAGTCTGCACTATAAAATACGTGTCTTCCTTGGTCTAATGTTTCGAATGAGAAGTCATTTGAGAAGTCCATACCGTTAGTATTAGATTGGTCTGAGTCATCGAAGGTTGGTGAAGATGCAATCTGTGCCTCTCTGAGTGTACCATATTGGTCTTCTATTTGTTGTACTTGTATTGCAGAGAACTTACCCACACTAATGAGTTCTGGTCTAATTCTACTCTTGATACCAGACGAGTCTGTTTGGAAATCATCAACAAGTGATGTATGGTCAAGAGATGCAACAGTTTCAAACGATGCAACACTAGTAATAGCTATAGGTGCAGGAGCTTGAAGTTCAACAAACGGCGCAGTCATCGTATCCTGAACAACACTTACTATCTGAACCTGTGAACCTAAATATGTTCCTGCAGGGTGAACAAATAATTTATATGCATCTCTCCACGTATTCTCACCTAGTTCTGACTTGATGAGTATTGCGTGTTTCTGATATAATTTATTATCCGTAAGGAACCTTTGACTTTCTGTTCCTATTCTATCACCCACATTGAATACATTATTTTTTGTATATACAATGTCGGGGTCAATACCAAAGAAGGTTCTGAAGAATTGTTGTATAGAATACTTACTACCCTTTGACCTAAACAATATACTAGAATATTTTGATGCAGCACGTTTATCCTGAAACCCTTCGAAGAAAGATTGACCCAACAACAACTCGTCTTCAATGAACGCGAGTAAGGATAGGTCGGTCTGTGTTATGTCCCTACTGAGAAAGAGTTCGTCTATAAGTCTAGATGGGGAGTCCTCTGAATTTTCGAAGTGATAATATTCGTCAAGTAGAGTTATGAGTTTAGGATATTCGGTACGGAAAAACTCTGGGAGTATTTCCTTCACTTCGGGTCTTTGGAAAGCTAGTTCCCTACGCCCCCAATCCTTCATTGTGATATCCTTGTTGTGAGGCATTATGAATTGACACCTTGTTCAACGTCTACGATTGATGTGAATGATTTATCACCATCAAGTTCTATCACATCATTTCTAAGTGGTGAAATAGCACTTTGGTTTGCAGGAGTTGCACTGAGTTTGATGAAAGTGTCTGACCCTACAATACGGTCTACTTGAAGACCAACTATTTTGACCGTGTCACCTGAATATTCTCCTACATTATCAATGAGTATTGTACCCTGAGTATTATCAAATACTTCAAGAATATTTGAGTTGAGTCTATTACGCAAGACACAAGTTGATGTGCCTACTACGAATGGCGTGGATTGAATAATATGTTCTTTGTCGTCGGGTAAAAAGATATCAACCGCGTATCTAAGTGTGTGTGATTCCTTAGTGAGAAGAGTAGGAGTAAATCTTCTCTGTATTTTTACAAGTTGACGTGACGATAACACTGCCTTACTTGTTTCATCAACAAGAGTAAGTACATTCGAACGTCTATATGATTGTGAAAACTTCCCTGTATTGGTAGAGAAATATCCCTCTATGACATCATTGACATTACCTTGTATCGCATTCCTTGAGAGTGTTGTTAGGTTTTCATTGAACTGGAAGAATGTTTGAACTTCAACAAATGTTTTTACGGGGTCTTCAAACTTTACATTGAACGATGCAACCGACAACTCATCTGATAGTTGTAGTATCTCATTCTTGATACGAGTTTGAACCGTATCCGTTACAGTTGAATCGAAAAGAATAGATACAAACACCACACCATATTCTGGTTCGAGTGCTTCTTCTCCACCAAAGGATTGTATGTCTGCAATATAGGATTGATAGTTCTTGAGTATCAATGCAGTGTAATCTGAGGCGGTGACCATTCTGTTTTGTGATGCATATTGGAACGGTGCATTCTTACGAATACTATCTATGGATTCTTTCTCTGTCCCACCAACCGCACTAGACAATGTAGTTGCGGTTACAGGATAGTTCTGAGTTGTACCATCTACTGTTATTGATATTGAGTTGGATGGGTTGAACACTTTTGCACCATTCGATAAAGAACCTGTTACAGAAAGATATTCCATCTCTATTTTATTTCCAGATGCAGGGGCATTACCAAGAGTAACACCATTACCGAATGACAATTCGAAGAAACCGTTTGGTGCTTCTCTAAGTATATACAGTGTAGAGTTCTCGTTGATTGCACGTGCATTTACGATATTAGAATATGTGGTGAATGAACTTGTCGTAGCGTTTTCATATACTCTTACCACAACTGTAGATATGTCAAGATTCTTATCGGGTACAACATATACAGAGTTTTGAACTGCAGGGAGTGCAATAAAAGTTTTTGTTCTAAGTTTACCTTCTGTTATAACAAGGTTTTCTTCTCCAGATACATCTTTAAATGTGTATATTCCTTGACCATCATCAGTCGCACTTATGGACTCTCTGGTTTGAAAGACATAACTTGCATCATCAACCGTAGTTTGAAATTTGAAGTCTTCGTTGATGTCTATGGTTGCGGGTCTTCCAGATACACTACTTAGATTGAGTGTGAGATTTACTGTCGCCTGTGATGCGTTCTTTGAGTTCGGAACATAACCAATACCCTCTGCGAGAGATAGAACAGAACCTCTAAGTTGTGCAGTACTCAAGAATGATTCGTTCAATGCAAAGTTTGCGACAAGTCCATTGTAGTGTGTATTGTACGCAAGTACATCTAGGATACTTGAGAGACCTGACGCCTGAAAGTTATAATCATTGAACTCACCAGAATTTTGAAGTGAGGTCTTGAGATTATTTTTGATTGTGTTGAAATCTAATCCCGTCGAATTTATTGTCGTTACCATTTATCTTAACCTTACAAGATTTGTACTGAACTGGACTACTTCCGCAGTACTTATTATTCTGAATGTTACTGTTGCGTTTACAGTATTTTTATACACATCATTACCCTTTACCGATATGTCGGTTATCTCCGCTCTAGGTTCATACTGACGTATACTCTGTATAATTCTTTCCTTCAACATAAACCCATCTGTATAATCAACGAGTTCAAATAGGAGACCTCTTATGTCTGCACCGAAACTAGGGTTGAAGGGTTTCTCTAGTCGGTTAGTCATAATCAAATTCTTCACAGATTGTTTTACTGCAGCGGCATCAATCTTCTTGTAGACATCACCTGTCGTAGTCTTGACCGCGAGTGTCAAGTCTATATCTTTATATTTTCTAAGACGACTTGTTGCAACCTTGTTGACTGATAGGTCTGCGTCTTCTTGTGCAAATGCTCTTCTGGTCATACCTTTATTTATACCTTTTTAGGGAGGGTTTGCCTCTTCTTTTTGTAGAAATTCAACTAAATATGGTTCTAGTTTATAGTTGTTGTATACTGTTTCGACTTCCTGATTGAATCGTTTCTTTTCAATCTGATAGTCCATAGGAACTTCAGGCATCAATAATCCAATCTGTACGGTGAGTGCTCCATCTGGACTATAGTCATCATAATCAAGAATTAGTTTTTGAAACTTCAAATGTTGTAACCAAAACATTGCAACATCAAAAGTCTTCTCGAAATCTATATCTCCGTATACATCTACAACTTGATAATAACACAATCTACCTAATGCCTTTGCCGCCATTATCGGGTCACCAGTATCAATAGGGTGTCTTTTACAAACTCCTTCACTCACAACAACTCTGTGGTCATTGAACCTAAACGTATTACCGTTTATCAAATCTATCGCGCGGGCGTGTAAGGTAAGGTTACGTGCAATCTCTCTCCTCAAACTTTCATATTCAATGTGGTCAAATGAAGTCTTGTTTCCAGATGACCCTAGAAACTTTGCTATTGTTGTCCCACGACCAATCTTTGTTCTAGGGGATATAGGTGTCCGTGTTTCTGTGTAACTTTGTGTTTCTGGATTATACAGAGGGTCTGGTATCACATTTATAAGTTTACTTTTACTCATCTAAATCTTTTCCCTTTGTTTTCAATAGAGTTACCGATAGGTTCTTTACCATAACGAGCTTCCTGTATTATTGGGTTTGTATTTCCTCTAAGTAGTTTTACAAAACCCTCATCTTCTTTTTTACTTGTTCTACCTGTCATCGTGCCTGGCGGAGTTTTATTCAAATAGTATGGATTTATTTTATCCTCTGCGATAAGAAGTGTACCTATGAAACTCGGTTTACCCGCTCCTCTTTGTCGCACTGTTTGGTTTCTCATGGCAACACGAATTTCTTCTAGTGTAGGTTCTCGGTCAAACACACTGAAACCACCCATACTATAATGTTCAGACCCTTTCAGTTGTGTTACTAAGAAGTTGCCTGGGTCTATAACAACTTTTCTTATTGCAATTCCTTTTTCTGTTATAAGTGTTTGGTCACCTTTACCCTGAATGGTATTTCTAATATCTTTAGGGTCAATAGGTGCATAACCGCCAGGAGCTTGTTCCATTCCAAACCCTGCAAGTAAATCAGAAACAGCGGAAACAGTGGAGAGACCTGTAGCTAAAGCAGCTGCCCATCCCGCAACACCTTGCGGCACTGCACCTAATCCTGTAGCTACATATAGTGAGAATGTTGATGTTATAGCGGTATTTGCCTTCGATGCATGAATTGCTTTATCTGCAGTACCGTGGAAACTTCCGTGGAAAGTGGCAGTTTGAAACCCTGATGGATTTATACCTCCATCATCTGTCGCACTATCATCCCTTGCAGAAACAGTTGTGGCGGTTTCTGCACCACCAGAGAAAGTACGTCCCGTGAAGTCACAATGTGCGCCACCAATCATACTCCCTTCTCCCGAACCAACCATTTTCAGTACACCGTTTGCATTCACAACAACGTTGAGTGCAGATTGAGATAAATCTGTTTGAGCGCTTATGTCAAGCGCACCACCTGACGCAAGTTCCAATTTACCGCCTGCACTGATATAATTTTCTCTTTTTGTTTTGTCGTACTTATCCCCAAGAACTACAGTAGTTTTATCTGCAACTACCATCTGAGAATTTTCTCCATGATAATCATAACTTGCATCACCTGATACTTGATGGTAATGATTACGTTTAGTTTTTATACTTGTATTACCACCCGTATTTACATTATAACTACCACCGACATCGATATTCATGTCACCCTTTACTCTGAGATTGAGAGTACCGTTGTATACGAGAGTACCGTCTCCCTCTACGATTAGAGTCTGGTCTCCCCCTGTCACCTCAACCTTATTATTCAATGCAGAGACAACAACCGTACCATCAGCACGTAACTCTACACCCGAACCTTTACGATGACGGATGAGGATACGTTCACCGCCTGGCGTGTCATCCATTTCAATAGAGTGACCACTGGGTGTTTCATCGACTTGGTTGAATGGATACTGAGAAGGCATTTGTTCTGGTATATCAAGAGGGACATGATAGTCACCACCACCCGTGTAGAGTTTGTTTATCTTGAGACCAAGTGCTGCTTTGTTTATAGAAGACCCAAAGTTATACTCTCTCTTCGGATAATCACCCGAAGCGTTTTGCATTCCGTCTGCAGGAACACCCACAGTAAGTTCCTGTCCTAGACCAAGTTTTTCACTTGCAACTCTATTTTCAAAATTGTCTTTTTCAGTCGTCATCTTTTTTTCCTGTTATCCAAAACCCATTTTCCAACCATTATTTACCAATACATCCACTGCATAACTAAACCTAGCGGCTTGCAGAGATGAATTTGTATGTTTTGGGCCCCATGATTTTTTCGCACCCTGATTACCCACAGTATCAAAATGGACGTGACTTCCATTCTCATAAATTCCTATACCCAAAAACCCTTGGTTAATACCTGCTTGAATAAGTCTCACTTTTTCATCCTCGGTCATAAGTATCATCTCAGTACCAACAATTTTATATTGTGAAATATCAACCGCTTTTCCTGAATTATGTATACTACCCTTTGGTGAGTTTCTAATTTGACCAAAATATCTTTTACCACTATTGACTCTGAGACGGAAACCCAAGGCATTACACATTGCATTTAGTTTCGCAGGAATATCGTCCAACAACTCGTTAGGGTTGACCTTTGTTCCTGTACTATTCTGTACTGAATAATGCGGTGTGAAACTACCTTGTACTTGACCCGTTGGGTCTATAGTATCGTCTTCTCTTATTCTCGCGGGGTCAAGTATAGGAGCTGGTTCTGCTTCAGGAACCGTAAAAAATTCTCTGTTTACTTTTCCGAACAAAGAAAGTATATATTCTTGCACATCAAAATAAGGGTCTTCCTCATCAGTGTTCAAATCATTATGACCATAGACATCTCCTCCAGGCACGTGATTATAGAATGACTTAAGAAAATGTTCTAATGTATTATACTGTTCTCGTGTAAAGGACGCACTTGACCTTTGAAATTGTTGTTCTGTTGCAGGACTATTGATACCACCAACCATGACAATACTAAGACAACTATCATCTCTACCTCTATTATCCAGAGAGGTCTCACTCGGTTTACTTATATCTCTTCCTCTTTGTAATCTACCATCTCGTCTGATAACATAGTGATATCCTATTTTGACTCTTCGGTTCTCTTGTGCATATCCAGTAGGGTCTAATTTTTTTTGTATTGCATCTATTTCTTCTGCACCAATATTTTTATTACTAAATGTATCCGTTGCATGAATAACAACACTATCTATTTCTTTATCATCATCTCTCTCATGAATTTTTTGTGCAAACTCTGCTTCAAGTTCTTCTACCGAAGAGACGTAACTAAATGGTAACCACTTTGCCAACTCAAACGTCTGGTCGAACGGACTAACAGTATCTGGGTCTGCAAGTAGAACCGCCAAGTTTACGGGTCTTAGTTTATCTGACAAGTCTATGAACTCTGTAACCGCCTTCTTTGCATCTTCAATTACCTCTGGTGATGCACCAGACGCCTCTATAGCGGCAAGGGTAAGTTCCGCAATTTCTTCTGGAGTACCTGTGGGTAAACTTGCACCCACTGATGCGGATATCGCTTTCCAATCTAATTCACCATCTTTTATATAACCAGTTATGTTCTCATTTATTCCAATGAGTGTGGTTATTGCACTAGTGTCTCCTCTACGAAACCTTTCATATATTCCAAAAATTTCTTCATTGTTCATTCTGAATGTGTCTGAAATGAAAAACTTCAGAGATGGTAAAGCTCTTTCAAACTCTCTACCTATGATACCCGATAAGGATGTGGTTGAGGCATTGAAAGCATCAAACGCCATGAAATTGAAAAAGGAACCACCACTATTTGCGATGGTTCTTTGAGCCGCATCAACGAAGACTTCACTGTCAATCGTACCTATTAATGCGAGTGGGTCTTGACCAACTATGGGAATTGCATCAAATATATCGTATGCCTCCTGAAGACTTTGTTGTTGTGAAGTTAGACCAGCAAATATAATATCTCCATCAATATCTCCTGATGCCCCTGTAAGAGCGCGTTCATATATGGCGTTAGTACTTGACATGTCTTGGAACCAATTTTCCATATTCATAGCTTCAGTGAAGTCAAAGTCTGAAGACAGACTATCCATAATCAACCCAAAATCTTCTGGGCCCCCAGTAAACCCAAGTCCCAATTCTTTAGCTCTCTCGCTACTAAGAAACTTTAAACTTTCTTCGTCCAGTCCTTTTTTTAGAGTCTCTATGTCAACATATTTTTTTATATCATCAATATTCTTAAAAACTTTGAATTGGGGTGGCACAAATGGGTTACCATTTTCATCCAGTTTTTCAATTTGAAATCCTTTTCCAACCCTTTTGATTTTTAGTCCTTTTATTTGTGGGTCTTCAAACAAATCATCAAACAACTCACCAATCGCGTCACCCAAACTTCCTAATTCTTTTCCAGCTGCCCTTACAAAATCATCAAGTTCTTTACCTAAACTTTTTGCAATACCTTTTGCAGCCTTTTCAAGAGGGTCAATAAATTGTTCATCAAGAAAATCTCCAATATCACCAAACTTTGTTTCAAACCACTGACCCGCTTCTTGGTATTTTGTTTTACCCCATTTGTATAGGTCATCTAATCCTGTTGCAGTTAGAACCTTATCTTTAAATTTGTCTAGATTTTTTGCGAAGTTTGTAAATGCAGTAGAACCCTGCATAAGTTTTCCTGCAATACCTACAGCGCCAATTATCTTGAACACCGTACCTAGAAATCCGCCTCCAGGCGCTCCGAGAATATCGGGTAGTGAATCTAATAACTTTGCACTGTACTCATTTTCTGAGTCTATTATTTCTGCAACTCTCTCTTGACCAGCTAATACTGCGGCAGGAACACCCGCAGTGGTCACTCTCAAGTGTTTGGCAGTATCTTTAGCCATCTCTATTTCTGTTGTTCCATCCGTATCAACATCTGAGAATACTTTATTGGCGTCTCGTATTTCAAGTATACCTGTACTTGTTTCAGGTTTAGAGAGAACGGTTATACCTTCAACAATATCACCGTTTGCATCTAACGGTATATCTATCTTTCCTATCAAACTTGTATTACCTATTTGATATTGTTCTTTTAGTTGTAATACTTTTGCTTCCGCCCCTGATATAACCGTGTCGTTATATTGACCTACTGATACGTCAATCGGAAAACTTCTACCTTCAAGATGAAGATTTCTTGGAGTAGACGGAGAATATTTTATCGGTGTCTTTTCTTGTATTGATTCCTGTTCGAGATTTTTTTGTATCTCTTTGATTTGGTTATTCGCAATGCCACTAAGGAAACCACCACTCTTGTTCTTCTTATTTAACTGTTCATTAGTAATGCCCATCGTTTTTAGTTTATGGGGTGGAATCCTTTTGAGGAAACTAGGTAGGATACTTCTCATGAGTAACCTCCAGTAGGTTCTCTCATAAGAGTATCTAACCTTTCTGTATCAAACTTCAAATAATGTTTTGCAAAAATATACATCGAACCGTCACCTCCACCGAACTTGTCTGTATTTAGTAGTCTAATATTGGCAGACCTGAATGTCCCATTGAGTTCCCATTGTATAAAGTCTAATTGAGTTGAGAAATTTTTATACAAACTTGAAAAGGATTTTAGGTTTATAAATCTTTGAGCCTTCCATTCTGCAAGACCAAATGCACCAGATAGTTTATCAGAACCCCTGAAACCAGAAATGAATTGTAGTTTACTTAGGTTTTCTGTAATGCCTCTGGATTGATTGTAAGTATATCCTGCGTTTAGAAAATACTGAAAGGTATATTCCTTTCTTTCTTTTTTTGTCTCAATAAAATTTACCCCTGTCTGTTGGTTGTTGATGGGGTCTGTGTCTCTTATTTCTTTTAGTTTACTTGCAAGTAATGCTTTCTTACGCACTTCAGTATCCTTCACGGATTGTAATTGTACTGGAGAAGGTCTTTCTATTGTGGGTAGAGACCCAAGTACTATGGGAACCTGTGAACTCGCACCATCCATGAACATACCAAACACTAACGCACTCGGTAATATCTTTGGCATCTTACCTATACCCGACACACCACCCTCGGTTGTAGGAACAACACATTGTGCCCAAGGTAATGCGTACTCTGGAATATCTTCTGTAGAAGCACTGTGTAATCCGTGTATGCGTATCTTTACTCGTCCTTCATATCCTGTTGGAGGAGTTGAACTTACAACAGTCGCAATAAACCATCGTGTGGTATCACCATAATATTCTGAAGGTATTGGATTCAAAATTTTCACTAATCTTTTCCTTTACTTCCTACATTTAGTTTCACCAAATTCATGGTGCAATTATGAGTACCTTCAATAAAAGTATGTTGTACATTATATATAAGATGATTTCCTGAAAATCTATTTGACCGAGGGTCTTTGTCATTCTCACCCGATGCCATATTGTCACCCAAAATATCTATATCTATGATGTCACCTACACCCGCCGTTGAGTATATCAACGCACCACCCTCTATGACTATTGATATTCTATTCTTCTGAAGTGTTGTAAATAATGAACGTGATTGTATTTTATGTTTGAACTTAGTCTCATCAAATTCATCGTGATAACTTTTTTGTGTTCCATATGTACCTGAAGAGGTTATTGTATGAAACTGTTTCGCGGAGTATTCCTCTAGAGGTAAATCGTTGATTACAAAAGTAGGGTCAATAACATCTTGCGTAAACCCGTCCTTTTGTATTATACCGTCTTCGGTAAGAGTATTTATTTGGTCAGTGAGATTGTGTTTTGTTTTGAATATTTCACCTGTCCCTAGATTGGTATTTGAATATGTTGACACAACAGAACCCATCAACGCCTGTGTAAGAGTATCTGAATAACCACTTCTTATCTGAAACCCTTTTATTGTAAACATTTGTTTCACAGGGTCAGCTTCGACATTGACACCCGTGGTGTTTGGAGTATATCTAAACGGGACTTTGTTTAGTGGTTCTTGTTGTAACATCACATCAAGATTACCAAGTCTTATGACATTTCCAAAAGTTCGGTCTTCTTCATTTAGTGTTTCGTCAGAAGCCGCAGAATAATTTGGAACATTTAGAGTTGCGTAAATAAAATAAGGAGAACCGTTTAGTGTTGTGATACGACTACACAACCACTTCATTGCCTCTATAGGAGTAAGATTAGGAATGATACATGTTATATCCTGTTGTGCCGATAGTTCGTCATTACTAGAGGTTGCGCCTGTATATCCAATGTCAACTTGTCTATTGAGTTCGTTTTGTGCAAGACTGACAATAATCCTCTCAAGACTTCCTGTATAGGATTTACTAATCTTTTTCAATTGTCCCAGAAAACCAACTTCGTCTATAAGAGTAAAGGCATATGCAGACGAGTTTTGGTTTGAACCTGATATTTTAGATTCAATACTAGTCATTATAAACTTTTTCTTTGTGAGTATAGGAGTCTTCACATCATCAGCTCCTCCTAGACTAACTATCAATCTTTCTGTACCCTGAAATTTCATTGCATCAAAAAGACCCTCATCATCTGATATCACTATCCTTCCTGTCAAGAAGGGTGAATCTAATGATTCAAAAATAACAAGTTCTGCAACATTGGTTGTAACATCAATCTCTTTATCATACATACCAGAAGATATTACCGCCTGATTTAACTCAAACTGAGGTGAAAATGAAGATTCAGCTTTAGGTGTAGTTTCTTGTTGTGCCATAATACTTTTTTATAATCTTTGTTTCATAAGTGATTTGAACTCTGAAACGATACCGTTTATAACACTTGGTTTGATAACAACAATCTCTTTGAGGTCATCATTACGATTTTCAATCCTGTCACGATATGTTACCGCAGTCCATGAAGCTGCAGGAGTTCCAAAATCATATAGTGTCAAGTCTTGATACACTCCGTCTGCATCTTCATAGTGATGCACTGCATTATATTGTTCTGACTCCTTGATGAGTTTTGCCTCACTAAATCCTCCATCTGGATTTACATACCGAATCGTTTCTGTGGAATCAAAGTTTTGTGTGTTTGGTTCGTCTCCAGTATCGATTATAATCTGACCCTTCTCTGGTATCTTACGAATGATTGTTCCTGTTGTACCAGAACTAGAACCAGAAACTTCTTGTCCTATGGGGAACAATTCGAACGAACCATTGTCTGTAGTTATATCTGAATTGGTCGTTACCATCCTATATGGATATTTTGATTTCGCCTCATCAAGTAAATCATAAGATGCAATGGGCCAACCTGACTCCCTAAGTTTATCATTCAATAAAAAGAATGTCCAATAATGGTCTGTTGTTCCATACAATTTATATGACAACGTGTCGGGTCTCTCTCCTGCGATTATTGTATATAGATTATAGAACGCAGCGTTATCTCGTGTATCATCTAATACCGAAACGAACTGGGTAAGTTTTTGAAATGAGACAGGTCTTTCACCATCACCAAAACTATAATTTACAACGTCAAAGTTTCTGAAAAATGAAGTACTCATTAGAATCCTGCCTCTATGTCTTGACTTACAAGTTGTCTTGACTCTTGGAAACTGAGTGTCAAATCAACCTCAAATGGTTTTGCCTTGTCATAATTGTTTTCACTTGGGTGAAACGATTGTTGTGTCGCATTGTATACTGTTCCACAAGACTTCAAGTATGCGGGTTTTATCTTATGGAAAATTTCCTTTGCATCTTTACCAAACTCTTTGTGCATCAACATTATTTTGAATCTAGGTGGGTATTTGTAACCAATACTTACACCGTTCGCTCCTGTCGTAATATCATCTGGATACATATTTTTACGCAACCACTTTATCATACCTTCAATATTTTCTGCCTCTTTTCGAGATGAAGCGATAAGTTTGAAGGTAAACGTAAACTCTCTGAATCCAACCCCTGAAAACATAACTCTTGCGTTCGGATTTGTCCTTACTCGTTGTGCAAGTTCAGCGGCAATTTCTAAATCTTTTCCTCCGAGTTTACTCTTTTTGATAGCCATCTGTGTTATAACACTTCCCACATCACCGGCGCCACCCATCAAACCCTGATACAATGTACCGACACCACCTTTTATCATTCCCACCAATGCACCACCTACACTCTTACTTCCACCAGCTAATGCCTTATTTGCAATTGCACCTTGGAAACCTAATGTCGCATTTTCATATTGCATAGTGTCTGTATACGCAGTACTTATGGGTAAATACAACACCGCTCTCTGTCCTGTACCCGTGAGTTGAGGTATTACAACATCTGCGTTTACGAGTGCCTTCGTCTGATTGACATTTTCTTGAGTGAAAGCAGTTTCAATTACACCCTCCAACCCACTGCCAGCAGCATTATCTAGTCCACCTTTTGCTAATTTTTTTCCTACTTTCAATAGGGGTGACAAAATATCATTGAATACACCATTCAATGTTATTGCGGGTTCATTGTATGTTTCAAAATAAACAAAACTTTTTTGGTCAACCGACGTTACATCCTCTGGATAATAATATTGATTACCATCATTCTTATAGTCTCGTACTTGAACGGTTGGTAGTTTTGGAGTTACCATTTTATTTTCCTACTAAATAGTTTTATATTCGTCAAGTCTATTTATAAGGTTTTTATGGCATATTCGGGAAGATATTCAGTAAAAAATCCATCTAAGTATGAGGGTGACCCAACTAAGGTTATGTATCGTTCTCTGTGGGAACGACATGCCTTCAAATGGTGTGACGATAACTCTGATATTATCAAGTGGTCTTCCGAAGAAGTTGTTATACCATATCTATACGAAGTGGATAGGAAGTATCACCGATACTTTATGGACTTGAAAATTACAAATAAACAGGGGAAGACATTCCTTATAGAGATAAAACCTGATGGACAAACTAGACCACCAAAGGGTGCAAGAAGGACAAAGAGATATCTCAACGAGAGTTTGACGTACATCAAGAATATAAACAAGTGGAATGCGGCAGAAGAATATGCCAAGGACAGGGGTTGGAAGTTTGAGATATGGACTGAGAAGAAAGAACCCCTGAAATCCATTATACCCAAATCAACAAAACCATTAAAACCAATAAAACCTTACAAACGTCGTAAAAAATAGTATAAATACAACTATGAGTACACAAAACATATTCGATAAATTATCGAGAGAGGCGTTTCGTGCAGGAATAAATCCACGCACCAAGGAATCACGTAAGTGGTTTCGTCAACGTGCGAAGGATTTACGTGATATCAAACCAAGACAGTTACTACAACAAGCACCACTTGAACAGGGTGACGAAAGAATTATTGGTTCGATGCAGATGTTTTTCTATGACCCCAAGACAAAGGCAACCTTACCTTACTATGATAAGTTCCCTTTGGTTGTTGTGGTACAACCTGCCCCGAAGGGTTTCTATGGATTGAACCTTCACTACTTACCTCCTGTGTTACGTGCAAAAATGTTAGATTCTTTGATGGGTGTTGCGACAAGTAAGAAGTCCGCCAACGCAAAGTTCGAGATTACATATCAGAGACTCAAGGGTATGAGTGAAATGAAATACTTCAAACCGTGTTTCAAACACTATCTCACCTCACACGTAAGAAGTCAGTTTGCAACAGTTCCCGCACCCGAATGGGAGATTGCAACCTTTCTCCCTGTCGCACAATTTGAGAAAATACCTAACCCACTCACTGCATACAAAGATTCAAGGGCAATTTTGGCAGGTATCTCAACAAAAGTTGGTGGTACACTTGACTAGGAGTAATAAAAAATGGTAGCGAATATAGATAAGTTCCTTTCAGAAATCGGTCACGGTGGTGGAATGGCTATGGGTAGTATGTTCAAAGTCAAACTACCCGACTTAGGAACAGGTTACGCACAGACAATGGAAATTATGTGTACGGGTGTAAACTTGCCTGGCAGACAAATAAAAACAGTAGAAGACCAGACAGGTGTGAGACAGAGAAAAGTTGGGTATGGGTATGCATTAGAGGATGTTGCTATGACCTTCTATCTCCTGAATGATTATAGTGCAAGGACTTACTTCGAGGCATGGCAAAATAAAATATTCAATCAAACGACAAAGACTATGGGATATCATAAAGACTATGTTCATGATGTCACCATATCACAAATAAGAAAAGGCGTATCGTTCCCAGTGGCAAGAAAGAAACTTTTTGATGCGGGTAAGATACCTTCAAGTATAAGAGGTAGGTTACCAAAACTGGGCCCTCTTGATTTTGCACAAGGAGAATTTGACCTTGACGCCATTACACCTGATGATATTGTCTATGAGTGTAAGTTGATAGATGCATTCCCAACAACACTGTCTGCAATCCAAATGAAAGCAGACGCAAACCTTTTAGAAGTTACGGTTTCTTTGGCATATACCAATTGGGAAGGTACAACAAAGAAAATCACTGCAAGTCAACTCGGAGTTGGTTTGGCGGGTGGAGTACTACAGTTCGCTCGTGGACTTCTTTAATTTTATTATAAATAAACTATATTATAACACACGGAGAAAATAATATTATGGCACTACCTATTTTAAATGAAACCATCAAGTATGATTTGATAATCCCTTCAACCAAACAGGCGATTACTTACAGACCATATCTTGTAAAAGAAGAGAAAGTTCTTCTTCAGGCATTTGAGTCTAATGACAGAAAAATACAGATGAGGGCAATGGTAGACATTGTAACCGCCTGTGTAACTGAACATGTAAACGGAGACACACTTACAACTTTTGATATTGAATATATCTTTACACGATTACGTGCGAAGTCAGTTGGTGAATCCTCTACCTTGGAACTAACATGTGGTTCAGATGATTGCGAAGCGAGGTCAGAATATGTTGTTGACCTAGCATCACTTGAAGTACAACAAGATAAAGAAATAAGTAATATAATAAAACTTACGGATACAATAGAACTAGAATTGAAATATCCGTCTTATACATCATTCGTCGATAACTATAAAGAAAATATGTCAGAATCAAGTTTCGGTATGATGATGGTTGAAGAATGTATTTTATCTGTAAACACACCAGATGAAAGAATAACAGAATGGACAAAGGAAGAAATGGAATCGTTTATTGACTCGATGACAAGTAATCAATTTTCATCAGTAGGCGCATTTCTAAATAATCAACCTGTACTAAGACAGGAGGCAGAATATAAATGCGTCGCCTGTGGAACAGAAAACAAAGTAAAACTGGAGGGTCTTCAAGATTTTTTTTAGTATGCCTCGCGCACGACAATTTGGTTAGTCATTTCAAAACCAACTTCGCACTAATGCAACATCATAATTATTCTTTATCTGATTTAGAAAATATGATACCTTGGGAAAGAGAAGTTTATTTGACATTACTCGCAGACCATCTCGAAAAAGAGGCAGAAGAGAACAAGAAGCACAACAATAATTTTTAGGGTATCTCAATGGCACTTGGAACAGTAACAGAAGAATTAAATGACCTCAAGGCGGTAGAACTGCGGATTGAGAGTACAGGTAAACAGGGTGTTTCTTTACAACAGAAACAACTATCAATGTTTACTGATTTCTTTGAACAGATGAGATTGGATGCCTTGAAACGTCAAGAGGCAGAAGACGAAGCCAAAAAGAAAGCAGCACTTGCCCTAAAGACCGCTCAAAAAGATAAGAAGGGTAAAAAGGATAAAGATAAGGGTGGTTTCCTCTTTGGACTCCCCGTGTTATTCGGAGGGTTTTTTGCCAAACTTGGTGAGATTGGTAGTAGATTAATTAATGCTATGAAAAATTTTAGAGTCAATCTCAAAAATCTTTTCAGTAAAAAGGGTCTTGGTAAATTTGGTACAAGGGTTGGTAAAATTCTTTTTGGTACAAGAGGTTTCGTAGTAATACAAGAGGGTCTCAAGTTCATTGGGAACATGTTCAAGTTCTACAAAAACTTATATAAAGGTATAACTAAAGGGTTGATTGGAATTGCAAAGAATTTAACGAGTGTCCCTAAAACCTCAAGACTTGGGGTATTCCTCACAAGTTTTGCTGCGTTGATAAAACGGATGAAAGTCATCGCCCCTCTAATGGTAAAAACGGGTGTGGAGGTTGCCAAACTCAAGATGCTTCCGCTAATGACCAAGATTAGGTCACTGGTTAGTTTTCTAGGTAATCTTGCCAAGTTACCATTCACAAAATTAGCTTCGCTGCCGAAGGTTGCAAAAGCCATTGCAATAGTGCAATTTGTGTCAGGGATTTTTGGCAATATTGCCAAAGCAGCACCGTCAATTATAAAAAATAGTAAGGGAGTTACATCAGGCGTTGCAGCAATTCCAAAAGTTCTGGGAGCAATAAAAGGTGTTGTAGGGATTATGATTAAACCTTTTCAACTTGCCTTTGACTCACTAAGAGCTATAGGGACAAGGTTCGCTGGCATGGCGAAAACTGTTGCGGAGGGTTCTAAATCAGCTGGTAAAGTTGGAGG
>Ga0222717_10001419_pt1 | contig 19636 bp, 38 predicted proteins | sample C33_18DmetaG_FD_165053 | JGI IMG/M metagenome (GOLD analysis project Ga0222717, IMG submission 165053) | Estuarine water microbial communities from San Francisco Bay, California, United States - C33_18D | ecosystem: Environmental > Aquatic > Marine > Unclassified | place: USA: California...
CAACGAAGTTTTCCTTCAGACCGCAAGTCTAAGGATGTCGATTGTGAAACAACTCGTGGGTTGGCCGACCCTTTGTGAGACCGCAAGTCTTAAGAGATTTTAGTAACGGTTGAGTAGTTATCAACGAAACGAGTGGTTGAGCGATACCAACCGACACTGACCTGATACCTCTGTCAATGAGGTGGACAAGTGGGGAAAAAACTAACAATAATCCCACAAAAGACAGGTTGTACGAACGTGTAGTCTCAGCGTCTTTTAATTCCCTACCCAATATATATAACATTAAAACCTCAGTTTAATCGACTGAGGTTTTTTTTGTTTATGAGGTATTTATTGATATATTATGAGGGAACTTATCCGTAAAATATTGAGGGAAGACTTAGAGTATTCACATGTAACTGATGCTTCGGCTGATAGTGATGAATATGAAATGAGTGAAGGCTGGGAAGGGGTTCCTAAAAAAAATGAATTAAGTCCCCAAGTAAAAGAATTTTTATTTGACTATTGGAGTAAGAATGGTACAGAATTAACACCTTGTAGATATATTGGTATAGATTGTTTGACATACGAAGAAGAGATTGACAAACTAAAGATAGAATACTATGGTGGTTTTTATAAGTCATATGAATTAGCTAAAAAAGGAATTGATATAGGTAAAAAAGTACATATATCAGATGGGGGATATGAATTTGACTTAACACCTTTAAGTGTGGGTATAATTAAACAGGATACTGACAACCCAGATGAAAACCCATACGATGTTGAAATAGGTGTTAATGTTCGTATTAGTGACGGCTCAGTCCAACTTCTAAATAATGATAGTAACTATAGATGGGACTTCTTTGATTTATTTCATCGTGACAATGATATAGATGAAGATACTTTACTTGAAATCGTTACAGAAATAAGTGGTGCGGCTAAAGAACATTTTTATCCTATATTTGATAAGTATGGACTATTTCTCGGAGGATTAAGTCATAATTATAGGGATGCTTGGAGAAAATAATATTTATTGATATGGAATTACCTGAAGTACTAAAAAAACAAATAGACAATATTGTCGACGGACTCAAATTTCAAGAGTTAGATGACAGAACCCTACCAGGTTTTGTATATGACACCGCTGTTTTACACAAAGATGGTAAACCATATTTTGTATTACTTAGAAACTTATTGGACTTTATTGATTTAAAAGTATTCCCATCTTCATCTAATCTCATACATTATGGTTATGAGCAATCACCTGAAATGCAAGAGTATTTAGAAAACCGTATAAAAGAGAAAATGGGACTCGAATTTGACATGTCCTACGTAATTGATAGAAACGTAGAAAAGAGGTACGTAGATATACTTACACCACTTCTTCAAGGAGAAACTGATTCATCCAATCTATAATATCCTTTGGTTGGTATTCTTTACCCTTCGACTTATAGTATTCTTTAAGTTTTGTACAATCTAAGTTGTACTTTCTATCGTGACCCAAACGGTCGGGAACGAACTCAAAAGTAACATCCTTACCAATAATTTTAGATATCTTCTCAACTAACTCTAAGTTATAGAAAGTATTGTCAGTACCAATATTATATATTTCATTAACAACTTCATCATCCATCATCAAATCGTAGATTACCTCAACATTGTCCTTAACGTACATCCATTCTCTAATCTGTTTTCCGTCACCGTAAACGGGTACAGTTTTTTCATTCATAATAGAATCAAAAATCTTAGGTAAGAACTTCTCTTTGTTTTGATTTTCACCGTAGTTGTTACATGTTCTTGTTAATAGATACGGTAGACCGAATGTTCTGTGAGACGATAGTACAATCATATCTGATGATGCTTTAGATGATGAATAGTAAGAACTTGGTGCGAGATAATGATGCTCATTCGAGCTTAACCATTCCGAATCCTCCATATCTCCATATACTTCATCAGTGGATATATGAATAAATTTCTTTAAGGACTTATTTTTCCTTGCACATTCCACCAAGTTAAATGTCCCAATAATATTTGTATTCATAAATGGTCTACCATCGGATATTGAGTTATCTACGTGACTTTCAGCTGCGAAATGAACTATATAATCGTATACACCTAAATCTTCTGGTGTTACATCACAAATGTCTTTCATAATTAATTTACAAGGTGACTTAATACTATTAGGGTCAGCAGCATAAGTCATCTTATCTAAAATTACAACTTCAGCCGTTGGTAATTTTTCTCTAACTAAGTTTACAAAGTTCGAACCTATGAACCCAAAACCTCCTGTAACAATTATTCTCATATATTTTTTTTTTAAAGTTAGGATATTACAGTAAAATGTGTATATTTGTGTCATGGAAAAAAACGGAATATCTTTCAACTTATTTGACAATATGATTCACAATGAGCCGATGCGTTGGCAATCGATTGAATGTGAGTACGAACACAATCTATTCTTTTTGTCTCACTTGAATAATTATGTAAACAATTATCCAATTCACGAGTTGATGGTTGATGAAATCCCTGAAGAGTATGACTACCTTTTTGACTCATGTACAATCGAAGAACTTATACAAGTTCGTGAAGAATTACTTGTTTGTATGAATTAATTTTCTTATATTTGTGATATGAAAAACGTAGTCATTATTCACCCACAGTTTGGACAATTGTTAAATCAAGAATTTGAGAACGAACTCGACCAACACAAAGTATACCTCAACGCCATCCACTCGGCATTGGCATTGAAAAACCCACTTTCTATGTTCAACGGGGTTGACAATCTTATTCACATCCCTTATGATATACTTAAGGATTGTGTGATTGTAGGAAGCACATCTTCCATGACTCTCGGACGGTACGCAGTTACTAAAATGAAAGAGGGGGTTAATTAATCTCGTCGTGAGACGAGTGGTGGAGCTCGACATCCAAGTCGGCCTTACAGGTGGGGAGGAAACTCTCCACCTTTTTTACTATTAGGATATTTATAATATTATGGAAGAAGAAACACAAACAATACCGATAGATAGAATAGGGGTTTTAGAAATTATTCTTAATACTAAAAATTTTATAAATAGGTTGGGTACATACTCAAAACCTAATAAATCTTCAGAGATTGATAATGAGTGGGATTTAGAGGGTAATAATACATACGTCTTCGATACTGCTAACGGAGGAGACGTAGGACAAACAGTTATAAATAGGTTTGAAGTTAGTTTAGATAAGTTAAGTGAAGAAGAAAAAGAAAGGGATTATAGTTTTAGTTCTACCTATAAAAATATTGTGTATAAGTTAAACATAACTATGTTTTTGAATACAGATAAAGATTACATTAGTTGTGATGATTTATGGTATGAACATAATATTGACCCATCTTGGTGGGAGGCGACTATAATACCTGAAGAAGCTTTAAAATATATGGGAATAACACCAAAAAGAGATAAAGATTTTAGTATTAGACTTAAAGTTATGAATAGAGACGGAACTGCACAGTTTTGTGAAGAACACGTTTAAGATAAAAATATCACAAAAATTAAATAACTCAATATTGTAGATATTTATAAAATATAAAACAAGAACACATGAGTAATATAGTTATTACAGAACAGCAACTTAAGAAATTAAAAGAGAACCTAAAAGAGAATAAAGACGGTTCATATATGGCTAAACAGCAGATGTTTACCATTGCAACATTAGCTTATAAAATGTGGGAAATGATGGAAGATGGTGAAGAGTTAGAAGATTGGATGGAATCGAAAATAGCCCAATCGGAACAGTCTGTAGTTGCGGTAGTGAAAGCTTTTATGTACGATGAGGCCGAGGGAAAAGGAGGTATGGATGAATTAGATTATGGTGATTTAGTTATTGGAAACTAATTAGAATAAAACTTGATTAATGTGAACCTTTCCCTTACTTTAAGGGAAAGGTTTTTTTCATTTATAAAAACAAAAAATACAAAAGATGATAGAATTAAAATTTAATACGTCTGAACACACGTTATCATTTACACATAGAGATACAACAAGACATTACGAAAATGTAGTGACAATAAAAACACACGATGATTATTATGAAGTACTACAGAGGCAAGAAGGTACAGAAAAAAATGCACCTTTATTCAGAGTACCTATAGTGAATACTATAATTGAATTTCAACACAGTTAAACTTATGGAAGATACTCATTTCGATGAAGAAGATGCTTTAGATAGAGTCCTAAACGAAGCGATAAAAGAATTATCTAAAGTTAGAATGAGATTTCCTAATGAATCTGACTATGTTATTGTTAATGAATTTAAAAGAGATAACTTCGAATTGATTGAAGAGTTTCAGTATGATTTTTACGGTAAATATAGAGGTGAGTTTGTAATGTTAAATAAAGAAGATTATAACAACACAATTTTATGAATAAATTAGATAAACAATATCAAGAACTTTTGATGACCATATTAGATTATGGTGTAGAAAAAAAAGATAGAACAGGTACGGGAACCAAGTCAATCTTCGGTTACTCAATACGTCATAAAATGAGAGATGGGTTTCCTCTTCTTACAACTAAGAAGATGGCGATTAAATCACTTATGACAGAACTTAAGTGGTTTTTAAAAGGAGATACAAATATTCGTTATTTAGTTGAAAACAATTGTAAGATATGGAACGGAGACGCTTATAAGAATTATAAACTCATGAACTTATTAGCTACGGATGTTGACTATGTGTCTATGGATGAATTTATAGAAAACATTAAAACTGATGATGGTTTTGCGGAGCTGTACGGAGAGTTAGGTCCTGTTTACGGTAAACAATGGAAGAAGTGGGATAAATACGACCACCAACTAACGGATAAAGAGGGATTCCCAAACGTAAAATCTTCCGTTGACCAAATAAAAAATTTGATAGAGCAGGTTAAAGATAATCCTGATTCAAGAAGACTCATGGTTAGCGCATGGAATCCAGGCGACATTGATAAAATGGTATTACCTCCATGTCATTATGGTTTTCAAATATACACAAGAGAATTGAATTTAGATGAGAGAATTGACATCTATAATGAAGGTGTAAATCCTATGAGTCGTTCGAGTGATTATTTCCACGAACATATGGACTCATACGGTATTCCAAGACGTGAGATTTCACTTATGTGGAATCAAAGGAGTGTAGATACCTTTTTAGGATTACCTTTCAATATTGCGTCTTATGCGATGTTGTTGACAATAATCGCTGATGAAGTTAATATGGTTCCTGGTGATTTGATTGGTAACTTAGGTGATGTTCATTTGTATAACAATCATATAGAACAGGCTAAAGAACAAATTAAAAGAGAACCTTTTAAATTACCTAAGATTCATCTAATTGAACAAGACGTTTTAAACGGAGAGTTCGATTATAAAATTAATAACTATGAGTCTCACCCAACAATTAAGGCTCCACTGAGTAATTAATAATTAAATTGATACACTAACTCTGCGGCAGTTTCTTCAGTATTCATATTGAAATAAAGAGTTAACCTATCTTTTCCTCCTGACGATTCAAAAGTAAACTCACCTTGTGAACCCTCATTGATTTCCCAACCAGGGTAATCTTCTAACATTTGATACATAATTTCCATAATTGATGGAGGTACATCATAAGAATCAGTTTTTCTTGTTTCACCTGTATCATGAATCCATCCTGAGTCACCACCACCTTCAAATTTAACTTCTAACTCAAAATCACCTTCTTCTCGTAGTTTTTTAAAGAAATTTGATAACCCTTCATCATCCATATCCTGAGCATATAGTTCAGTCATCTGTGTATCTTCAACCTTATAGTCACTATAGTTACCAAATATAGATACTTGTTTGTTTTTTGAATCTATTGCGAATTCATAGTTATATATTTCTTGGTCATCCTCACCATACCTTTCCAAATCACCACTACTATCTAAAGATTCCATAAAATTTTCGATAAACTTACCTATTGGAATTGGAGGTACAACCCTCTGTACGTTACAAGTGAACCTTTCATCCTGCATATCCAAATCATAGCCACCAATATCAAAAATTACTTTAGGACATTTATTAAGTTCTAAGAACTTCTGAAATATATTTAATATTACCTTTAACTCGTTTTGTTCTTTCATGTTAATAAATATTAGTCATCGAACTTTAAGTTCATACTACGTGTCATCCACATAGGTTTTTCTTTTTTATTAAAAGCGTCAATCCAATCTTTAGCTGACGGTATAGTATTTGCACAATCTTCTTTTACGTGCTGTTCTCCCACATAACGTGTATAAACGACTTTTCCATCTGAGTTGACGAATGATTCACCAAACACCTTTTCACACTCAAATATACCCTCTGAATGGTGTCTAAACGCCCTATGATAGCTGTGTGCAATCCACGACTTAGTTTCATCGAACCAATTATGGATATCAATATAATCCTCAACCTTTCCGCCGAACTTTTTTACTGATGATTTTGCGTGTAATAATGGATGTGCCATACTTGATTAATCGTTTATAAATATTATAATTAAGTGTTAATGAAAAGAAATGATTAAATACACAGATATCATCGTCGACTTACAAGCCGGTGACACAGGAAAAGGAAAAGTGGCTCACGCATTGGCTTCAACCAAAAATGAATATACACACGTAATTAGATATAATGGTGGTGGAAATGCGGGACATACCATATATCATGATGGAAATAAATTTGTAACTCACTACATACCTGTGGGGGTTATATATGGAATTAAGTCCATAATTGGGCCTGGATGTATAGTAAATCCATCAAAACTTGAAGAAGAAATACAAACATTAGAAAAAGGAGGGTTCAGAGTAAGAGAAAATCTTCTAATAGATAGAAGGGTTCACATCACAAAAGATGAGTATATAGAAGAAGACTCCAAAGACACAAAGATAGGTACAACCAAAACAGGTAACGGACCTACATACCGAGAAAAGTATAACAGAACAGGATTAAGAGCTGAAGACTGTGAAGAGGTATTTGATTATGTAGTTGATATGTATGATGAACTTCACGGAGAAAAGGAAGTTAAAATACTTTTTGAAGGAGCACAAGGATTTGAGTTAGATATAGATTGGGGAGATTATCCATATGTTACGTCTTCACATTGTACAGTCGCGGGTGCTTTACAGAACGGAGTACCATACCAAACAGTAAGGGATGTTTACGGAATAGCCAAGGCATATAGAACTTATGTGGGTAATAAAAAATTCGAAGAACCATCAAGAACCTTTGATTTAATTAGACAAGTTGGTAATGAGTTTGGGGCGACCACAGGTAGACCAAGACAAATTGGATGGTTAGATTTAGACGACTTAAAAAAAGGAATTAAGATTAACGGTGTTAACAAACTAATTATAAATAAGATTGACGTAATGGAGAAAGTAAAGACATTTAAACTAAAAGAAAATGGGAACTTATTAACCTTCAATGACAAAAGGTTATTTAAAGGGTTTATCATACAATACTTAGTTAAAGAGTGTTCAACTTTGAAAGAAGTAACCTTTAGTGAGTCACCTTATGAGATATAAATTTTAAAAGCAGAAATAAATGAAATTTCACAACGCAAAAAGACTTACCGAAGAAGGTAATCAAAAAGTCGCACTCGTAGATATTGACGAGACTATTTGTTATTACGAAGATAACAATAACCGTAGATATGATTTATCAATACCTATTGAAGAGAATATTGATAAGATAAATAAATTATACGATGAGGGTTGGAAAATAGTTTATTGGACTGCAAGAGGTTCAGTATCTAAAAAAGATTATACCGATTATACATGGGACCAACTAACAGGTTGGGGATGTAAGTTTCATGAATTAATTACAGGGACAAGTCCAAATCCTAAACCACATTTTGATTTAGTGATTGATGACAAGGCTAAGAGAATTGAAGAAATATGAAGGCTATAGTTGCGGTAAATAATTTAGGGTTTATTGGGTTAAACGATAAATTACTTTGGTACAATAAAGAGGATTTATTACATTTTAAAAAAATGACCGAAGGCTCCACACTTTTAGTGGGGTATAGAACCGCACAAGCTTTACCACCGTTAAGAAACAGAAAACTTATTGTGGTCGATAGAATAGAGAACTCAACTATTCATTACTACGACTCTGATTGGTGTATCGGGGGTAAAAAAACATATGAAACCTTCTGCGACGTATTTACTGAATTACATATTTCACACATTGATAATGACGAAATAGGTAATGTCACCTTCCCAAACTTAAGTAAATTAAGTTCTAATTGTAAAATATTTAACTACCACTTTTAAAAGTTGACTCCAACACTGATATTAAAACGAGTATCACCTAAAAAATATACAGAAGAACCGAAAGTGATTTTCTCATAATCATATAGTAAACCATACATAAGATTAAAGTCCTCTTCAGTTTTATCTTTAATACTATACTCTCCATTTGAAGAGAGAACCAAAAACTCATCGTAGAATACTAAATCAATTTGTTTTGTGCTAAGGTTTACACCAGCAAATTGAGATAAAGACTTAAATAACTTACCACCAATACCGATAGAGAAGGAACGATATTCCTCAAAAGTATCTATCTGTTCATCTCCCCAATTCATTACCTCTTCAAACGTGATATTATCGTAGTGTTCATACTCAGACTGACTACTACCTTCGTATGATAAATAAATAAATGTTTCACCACCTAAGGTTCCATATAAACCAACTGATGAGGGTGTATTAGGACTAAAAGTAAAACCTATTCTCCCTTTTAAATTAATAGGTGTTGGACTTCCTCCATAGTAATTATCACCATAGTAACCACTCACATTCCTTCTTCTGTAAGGTACGTATGGATTCCATGGAGAGTAATTATTATTGTTGGGGTAAAAATTAGGTGTTTGTATTGGTGAAGGAACAAATACAGGACTCGGCTCGACATATACTGGAGTTGGATTATTGCGTTCACTTCTCTTTCTTATCTTTTCGTCTTTTTCCGACTGACCAAACAATGTAAGAGGAACTAATAAAAATAATATGATAATATAAAACCTATTCATCTGAACCAAATAATCCAACAAAAAAATAATAAACCAATACTAATATAATTATCGGCCATAAAGTAATTAACCAAAAACGTTCGATACTTGAAACTCCCTCACCTGTCCAACGAATTGTACGTTCTAAAATAAATCCAATAGTCGTACCAATAAGTAAGTAAAAACAAATTAATTCGAAGTAATTAGAAATAATCATATAATATAAATATTTATTAGATATAATTAAAGATAAGTGAAAATCGGAAGAAAAAAAGGTCTAATAAAAGTCTTGTTGACTGATAGGAAAAAACTGCTTGAAAGTTACAGTAATAATGTTTTCGATATAGAGTTTTTTCAAAACTATTTTAATGAAGATTGTGAGTCATACCTACAATATATTATAGATAATAAATTATCAGAAGATAGGTCCAAGTTTTTAGATTTGGCAGAATCTGTAGGTTGCGAACAAGCTGGTATGAAGATAATGTATGATGAAGACCCTGAATATGTCATCAATGAAATCAGAGAACTTTTTAGGTATGATATTGTAGATGATAACAGACTTGTTTTAGATAGGGGTGATTTAGCAGATATTCTTAGACCTGATTATTTAGCAGGTATTTTAGATGATGATGGATTATTCGAAGATTGGTTTCCTGAAATTGACGTTGATGAAATTAATGATATTTTAAACGATGAAGAGAAAAATAAATTATCTAAAATGATGGGTAAAGACACCTTTTATTTTGATGACTTGAAAGATAATGACTTGTTACAAGAACTTGTAAACATAAATAATTGGGCTTATAGACAGGCAGCTGAAGATGAGGTATATGAAAGGATAATGAAGGACCTCAAAAACTATTTTCAAACCGATGATATAAAGTTTGACGAAGATAGTAAGGGTCGACGATTATTATCGATAAAAATAGATACTTTCTTAAAAAATATAGTTCACGATTACTATACAGGTATTTTGTATGAGGATTTTGACGTATTCTCAGAGTGTAGTAACTTCTTTTGTTTATTGTCTGAAATGATAGATTATGATGATGAATATAGTATTATAGATTCAGTAAATTTAGATTATTTTTATCCTAATCAAAAAACAGTTGAGGAGTTATTTCATGAATATTTTAAACAAGAAATAGGATAATGGACGAAGATAAGAGAAAGGAGAATTTACAAAATTCAGTCGATATACTAAATAAAATAGTAGATAACATACTATTCAAAGGAGTTGAAGTGAAACACGATTTTCACGTAGCCGAAACTTCAATACGACCTTACATACTATTACAATTTTACATAGATATTGACAAACAATTTAAAGGCTCACCAACCTATGATGAAAACTACCAAAAAGTAGTTTATGAAATTGAACATAAGGTAAATGATATTTTAAAATACGTAGGGTTATCACCGACAAGTACAGATGTACTACAACACTACACATACATAAATGATGAATATGTTCAAGAGGTAGTTAAAAATTGTCACGATGAAATAATTAACATTTTAACTAATGAATATAAGATACCATATCACCTAATACGGGAGTATAGTATTTTAGTTCAACTACAAGAAAATCCTGATTATCCAGGTGACACTAATATATTAGCTTATTCACATTCTTTAGGTAAAAGTGGGTTAGGAACTGATAGTGGATTTATGGATAGAGGTGTTGACTGTGATAAACTTATTGAAATTGCTGATAGGGTTTTTGAAGATTTTGGAGTTAAAGAAAGTGGATTTCCATATCACAATTTCATGTGCGAAAAAAATATGAGATAATGGAAAAGTTTAACAAATTACCTGATACAGTTAAAAACCAATTAATAGGGTTTAAAGATACTATGGAATTATATAGAAATACAAACCCTAAAGATGAAAACGAAGTTGTTTATTTTGATACTAAGAAAAATGATATCGTAGGTCTCTTTATAGAAGATTTTGGATTTATACCGAATAGTGACTACTTTAATCTATTGAGGTATGTTGGATTTGATACGGAAGATGAGATAGAAGAGTTTTTTGGGTCTGTAGTCGTACCATTAATGGGAATAGAAGAATATTACACCAATCGAAAAGTTAGATTAGTAGGGAGTAAAGATACTTTTGATAAGTATAGAAAAAGATTTAACAGTAATACAGAAAAAGGTTATAATATAAAAATATAATTGACTCGAAAAAAAACTTGTTTATTATTATGTTTAATGGAGATAATAAGAGAATTTTTAGACAAGAACTTCAAAACTATTGTTACCGAAATTGAAGGAAACTATCAAGTGACATTCCAAGGGGTCGGAGGTCAAGAGGGTTATATTGTTTTTCGTAGGGCTAAAGTTGGATGGAACACCAAACCGATTAGTCAAAATACCTATTTAGTTGGAGATGCGGATATGTATCAAGTTGTTGATACACTCAAATTATATATGGGGTTAGATGAAAACCATATTACAGAAGTAAAAAACGAGTTTCAAAAAATAAGTATAGAAAAGTTAGAAGAGTACTTAAGTACAACCACCAGTAAGGAAGAGATACAAAATAAAGATACCGAGGAGGAACCCGATGACCTTACCTCCACCAGCGATAGCTGAGAACATACCCTCAAGTAGAGAACTACCAAAACGAAAAACCAAACCGATAACGATTAAAAGAATAAGTGTGTCCATGTTTTTTTTACAAATATAGGTAAAAGTAACAGACAAAAAAAACTATTGTAAAACTTTTTTTTAAGGATTAAATTCCGTATATTTGTTTTATGAAAGAAATTCTCCGTTATATGTTCATTTATCTAACTACTTTTAATGCTGAACGAGCGGCTAAAGTTTATCAGATGATTTACTACCCTAACATATACTATAATAACAATGAAAAAAAAGTTGAAACAACTACACCTTTTGAAAAGGTTGGTGAAGTAAAACCAAAAAGTAAAAATGAGGAATTAAAAGAAACACTACAATACCTCAAATCAAAAAAGACTAAAACAAAAAGAGATAAAGGCACTATTTCTTTTTTGGAAGGTATGGGAATTTAAAAGTATATTACAATGGAAATAGATACGGCAATGTTACTTAACGACCTTAAAGACTTTTATGTTTGGAAGGTTTTCGCTAACGACAAAGATTTTGTCACTAAGTGGATAAAAGATAGAGACGGGTTACTCAACTCAGTACCCAGACCAAGTATGTCCAAATGATTAAGTTGAATATAAAAGTTGGTGATACAATACTAACAGGAAGATTTAAGAATAAGAAGACAAAGGTAAAGACGATTACTTATGATGAACACGGAATGCCGTTAATTAATGGTAGACCTGCATGTACTTTCAGAATCACTTCTGATAATTAATTACGACTTCTAAGGTCATATGGATGAGGCCATGCGTAGTTAAATGACTCTATAGGACGTAGTGACTCCACAGCTTCAATAGTGTTGTCCCATCCTTCTTTTAGACGTTCAAAGTTGTTTTTACCTAAAGACAAAACGTGCCACTTCCAATCACTATATGAGTCATCACCACCAACATAATCTAACGACAATTGAAACTCATCTTCGAAAGTACTTATGTCTTTCAATCTACGGTTTAACCACCTATACATTTCATTATAAAATTTAATATCAATTAAACCATACCTAATTAAAGATTTTACGAAAGGTTTAATCCTTTTGTAGTTACCATCAGATGGAAAATCCACGTAGTCTATCATGTACCACATAAATTCATCCATTTGTTCAGTATTAGATGTATCAATAACCTTAGGTGAGTTATTCCAAAAATGCATCATGTCCATAGACTCGGACTCTTCTCTTAAAACTTTTTTAATTAAATCTCTCATTTCTTAATTCTTTCAGGTCTCATGTACTTTACATCAGGGTTTATATCATCAATCACTTTATATGCTGACGGTAAACTCATATCATCACACTTACCCTGACCATACATAAAATGCAAATATGGTTTGAAGGCTAATGATATGTCATCATCTAAGTTAAGTATGTACTCATCGATTGCGTCCATAGTATCTCTACCTAAAAAGGTGTTGTAGGTGGTATCCAAATCAGGAACCCATTCAACATCGACTTCAGTTAAACAATGACTAATCTCATCTTTCACTTCTTCATAAGATTTCAACACATCATCTCTAATCTTATCCAAATCATCAAAACCTTTCTTATTGAGAGAGAAAACAGGATATGTATAAACATCCATAGGTAGAACATCAATGTACCTCAAAGAAGTTATCAAATCTCTATGAAACCCACTTTTCTTTAGTTCTTCAATTGTATCAGGGTTACCACCAAGAGATGGATACATCTTAGATAAATCAATATTGATAACAACCAAATGTTGAAAAATGGATGGTAGATAAACAACATCACAAGACAAACCCATCTTATTAAAGAACAGTCCGTCCAACAATAATTGAATCCTTTTTGATTCTTCGTACTTCTCAGATAGGTTACCTTCCATTAACGATAAATATACGGAAGAAGGGATAATTAACCTAACTTTTTATTCAAAGCTATTTGGTAAGCATCCACCAATGGAACATCGGATTCTTCATAAATCTCAGACGCTAGTTTAACAATATCAAGTCTATTAATTGTTCCACTATTTTCTGCATCATATAAGATATGTTCAATCGTGAAATTTTCTCGTGCTGTAAGTAATGTTCTCATGATTATAAATATTTGTATAATAACTTATAAAATGGGTATAAAAAGGGGGTTGGGGGTTCTGAACCAGCCACAGTCAGAGATATTTCTCGTAATCTTTAACCTTATTTCCCTTATAATAGTATTCATTTTTATTTCTAACAAATATCCAAACCATTAATAATACGAATGTGGCGAGTGAAATCGAAGAAGAGCACACTATTAGGGATAGTGTAAATGAATCATTTATTGTTTCGTATAAGTCCATTATCTAATTATATATATTGTTCCTGACTTTTCGACGTAGTTAAATCCCTTACGAGCAGATACCTGATACATATACATACCATCACGAGAGTAATGGGTACCATTAATTCTATGGTCACCAATCCACCACTCTTCAACATCATTACTCATCCACACACATTCACCCCACTTATTAAAGATTAAAACCTGATATTCATCCCACTCAACCATACTTTCAACTCTCCAACCATCATTAATGTTATCATTATCTAAGGTAATCGCGTTAGGGGCATAAATAGGTTTTATATCTAAACTATCCAACCAATATTGGGAATAAGATAGATTACAAATTAAAAGAAAAGTTAATAAAGTTAGAGATTTTATTTTATTCATATCCAAAAGGTAATTTCGTTATATTCTTATTACGTTCAATCTTTATCGGAGTATATTTTGTAGGAATTTCATAAGTGGATGACAGATTCTCAATATTAGATAACTCAGATAGATATAAAGGTTTATTATTATATATAGTACCATAATACCATAAAATTCCTTCATTATTAGGTTTCCAATAACCACCCAACTCAATATCTCTACATTTCACATTAAACTTACATGATTCTATGTCATTATCAAAGTATAAATATTCTATTTTTAAATCATTAATTTCTTCAATTAATGTGGTTATGGAACTATTTAAAAATTCAGGCTCCAAAAACTTAATAGAAGAAATAATACAAGGTATCTTATTATTCAAGTTTTCTATTAATTCAGGATATCTACCGTCACAATTAAAATTTTCATTACCACAATCATTTTCGTATACTATTAACCAATCATCATAAACGACAGGTTCGATAAAAGGGTTTTCTTTTAGGTAATTTAATAGGTAACTTTTACCACTACCTGGTAAACCTATTACAAATGTGATATGTGCGTGTGATAACTCAGTAAAAATCATATTAACTAATATAATGATAAGTTAAACATAATCAAATAAAAGTATATTTATAATTAGGATTATTAAAAAAAGGGGTAGGGGATTTTAAACCAGCCACACAATGAAAGATATTAATCAATGGAAATAGGATATTCTAAAGAGGAAGTACAACTATTCGAAACAGTAAAGAAACTGTTCGGTACATTATATGCGAAAGGGATTTTAGATTACGAAGCATACTTAGGTCACAATAACGCGTACTTTTCGGGGAGAGAAAATAAGCGAGCCACACTCGTAACGATAGAAATCAAACCTGACTTAGATAAACTAAATCCATTATCACCAAATTTTGACCCACAGTATGTAGATACAATATGGAAATCGGCCAATATAGAAGATATCAAAAAATACTTAGGGGAATCAAACTTAGTTATCGAAGCATACTATGAATGGGATTCAATAGATGGAAAGAAATGGACCACAATGAATGTAAAGTTCCAATCAATAACAGAAGAGATTGTACAAAAGATTATATCTGAATATAACTTAGATATGACATCAGATTACTTTTACGGTTTATATAATTTCGGAATATATCCCGTAGCATGGGAATCAGAGGGGAAACTTACAGTGTATATAGAATCAAATAGTTCTCTTTGTAGTGATTTAGAGATACCAAGAGAAGATATGGAAAGGGTTGTATTCGAAATACTATCCAAATACAATATTACCGAAAACACAGTAGTAATAGATAACAAACTGTGTAAGAAGCAGGGGAATTAACGTTTTACGTAACGTTTCTTAATCTTAGGTTCCATATTCTCGTCTCTATCTTTCCAATCGTGGTAATACTCCACTTTAAATAAAAGATTCATTGTTAACTTAATTATCAATACAATGGATGTTATAATACCCAAAGAAACCAATACATAAAATAATAAATCACTCATACCAATAAATATCAAATACTAACAGTAAATGATTTTAATCATACAGAGATTAAATAACTAATCAAAGTTAGTAACAATACAGTTAATCCTATAAAGTTGTTATATATAAATTTCATATGTAATACAATAATCATTATGGAGTAAATGTAACTACTCACTATACATTCTACTTCGTAGACCACTCCCCGTATACACGGGTCGTTATGTATCGTTCATAGTTACATTCCCCCCATAATAACCTAAGAAGTCTTCCCCCTCAGAGACTTTAGAGACATACACACTAAGGGGTTTTCTAAAAGGAAAACCATAGAAGAAAATGTACTCATAAGTATTACATAATCCTTCGGATATTACACCACTTTCTACCACATTTTGACACTTAAGAAAGTCTAAATTTATAGTCTTTTCGTTGGGGTTTTATAAGAAATTATCGATAGGAGAACGTTGGAGGGGATTATAGGACTTCGTCTCACCGCTACCCCCTTTATAATGTACCTTTTTGTCTGGAATATATACCCTACCTCTATCTACCTCTAAATAGACATTTACAATAAGGGGAAACTAAAGAAAAGTGGGGATTCTGCCGATGAAATCATCGATTTATTTATTTTTAGCAGGAAAATAGAGGGGGGAAACCTACTACCAAAACCCCCCAAAGGTTCTGTGCCGTGAGCAAAGTCCACATGACATTTTGACAAATCCAAATAAAATGACATAAAAAGTTATCAACAATTACCCCTAATGATATCAACAGGATAAATTAGTTATGAACAAGTTATAAAATAAAACCCTATGTAAAGGGATTTAGTATGGGTTTATATCTTTCCCATCTATTACTTCAATAGTATTCAGGATAAGTTCATACCCCATATTTTCAAAACGTATAATAATATTATCTTTAAAGTATTCTTCGAATAGGTTTCTCACCAACTTTTCTTTTTGGTATATACCGAGGGGAATCATATTAAACATAAAGACATTCGGGTTATAATATAGGAACTGTTTTCTATCACCCCCCATCTCACCTTGTAATCTCATAACCACCTTTGTTGGTTTAACACCATGGAGAAAATTAACACCATATACATTATCATAATATGGGGGACTATTAGGTTTGGTGGATACAACCATATTGGTATTCCCCATAATCCCATCAAGGTATTTGATATAGTTTTCGGGTAGGATATTATCAAAGTCAAAATCTTTTGGTCCACTACCGAGGTATGTATTTAATATGCTCATGAGTTATTAATTAAAAGGGGTCCATCTATTAAACCCTCTCTTCTTACCGATGATATCTATATCTTGGTTTTTTCTTTCGAAGAAGTCATGTATAAGTCTTTCAACATTATACTTGTCATAGACTTGAACTATGAATTCGAGTTGTTCCCCTTCACCACCCATGGGAACCATATTGAATAAGAAGGCGGGGTTGGAATAATTGATTCTATATACGGGGTAACTACTTTCACCATTAATGGAGAATACAGGATTACCTTTCATATCATCCAAACGTATGTCCCAATCATCTGACCACTCAGGAGCTTTGTAACTACCGATAACCAATGTCCCCATCATCTTCTCAATATATTCAATGTAACCTGAGGGGAGTGTGTTGAAATAATCTTTAGACATATAGAATAATTTAACAATAAATATTTGGATATTAATTTAATTCGCCGTAACTTTGTGTTGATGCTTTATTTTTCCCCCTACCTAAATCTGAAGCGTCAATACAAATATACGGCAAAAATAATTAAGAAACAAGTTGTGTATTAAAAAAGAATTCCCTATCTTAGCATTAAGTTTGTAACCGAAGGGGGACCGAGTATACTCCAACCTGCCTTATACTTTTCCCCCAAGAAACTTTAGAGCACCATAACAAAGATACGAATAATATTTTAATCTACCAAATAATACCCCCATTATTTTTTGACATCACATAATGTGATACCAAGTTTTGTAAGCCTATACCCTTACATTTAACATTCTTTTGTAAGCTCATACCCTGACACATTGTCTGTTGATAACTTCCCCCTATATAATTTGGATACTAACTTGTCCTGACATGACACCCATAGAACAATATACACTGAGGGGGGACCCATATGGACTTTACCTAAGAACCCCCCTATATACCCCCTCCTATGGGGGTCCCCCCCTGTATACCCTCCCGTATCCCCCCTCCCCCTGGGGGGTTTTGGGGGTCAAAAGGGGGTTCAATAGCCTAAATGAAATTTGTATGGGAATCCTGAAAAAATTGTTTATAAAAATTTTTGGAAAAATTGGATATTTATCTGTAAATAATATTATTATGGGACAACAAATTATTTTATCTGAGAATGAAAAACTAAACATACAGAAGATGTATGGTTTGATTAATGAGCAAGACGGTACATCTAAAAACCCTTTATGTAATAGTAAGACAGGGACAGGTGGGACAGGAACTGAAACTGATTATAATGTCTGTGTTTGGAAAGACCAGTTTGCCACGTATATTAAATTAACTGAAAAACAAACAGGGAAAATTATCGCACAATCAAGTGGTTCAGATTTCACTAATACTTATAAATCGTTTGTTAAAAAACTTGACCAAAAACTTAGTGATAAAACAATCGGTAAGGAATTACCAATACCAATAAATCCTGATAATCAATAAAAACATATTTAGTTAAAAGTTATAATAAATAAGTTTAAAACCTCTCCAACTCGGAGGGGTTTTTTATTATATAGAAACAAGACCCTCTTTCTGAGTAAAGGGTAAAAACCTCTCTGAAAATTTCTGGAAAAAATTTGAGAAATTGGAAAGTTCTTCTTATCTTTGTGGTATGAAAAACAAACTAATCACATTTTGGGAAATCTATTATCCCGTTATTCTTGCCTTTGTCTCATTCTTGTATTCCGTAACCTTGTGGTTTATGGGGTATCAACTCGAAGGTATCTTTGTTGGGATTTGGGTTCCATCAATCTTGAGTATGGCAACCACTATTCGTCAACGTCGAAACGATTACTATAACAACAAAAAATAATAGTCATGCAAATTGTAATGTTCACAGTTGGGTCAATTATTTTCATCCTATATATGTTGGGGTTGTTGACCATGATTAATCGTTCACATAAAGAACAGGAACGAGATTTTAAAAACCTATCCAACGAGACAGATGAAATGGATATGGATGGTATGGGGAACTTTAGTAGGTTTCCAACCGAACAGAAACGTATGGAAGAGTTTGGGTATCGTAAATTGATTAGAAAAAAAAAGGAAGAATCACAACAATGAAAGTAGGAAAAATTATCAGAGAGCATAAGAAATTGGCTGAAGAGTGTATGGAACTTGCATTAATCATCACTCAACAATTGAACAAACCAAAAATGGATTTTGAGGATGAGATTATTGAGGAGATTGGTGATGTGAAATGGAGGTTGGAACTTATTCAAGAATATTATGATAGTGAAAAGATTGAGGATAGGATAAGGTATAAGAAAAGTAGGGAATTGACAAAAGTGTAATTTAAAACCTCTCCAATACGGAGGGGTTTTTATTTTACTCAGTATTTATCGTTATGGAAGACTTTGAAGAGAAATATAATTTACTCATAAAGTATATGTTACCTTCAGTACATAAATGTATTGATAAAATTGAGTTTGATGGATTTGTTTCTGGTAGTGAATACATCACTCCTAAAATTAAAATTAGTACTAAAGAAAACTGTAAAGGAATGAGGGGAATAGATAGTATGGGGTTGAAGGGTGATATTTTCGCTAAGTTAACAGAAATACATTCTACATTTTTTAACGATAAGAAATTAAACGCTAATGTTAGGTATATAGATATCG
>Ga0222717_10001421_pt1 | contig 19634 bp, 32 predicted proteins | sample C33_18DmetaG_FD_165053 | JGI IMG/M metagenome (GOLD analysis project Ga0222717, IMG submission 165053) | Estuarine water microbial communities from San Francisco Bay, California, United States - C33_18D | ecosystem: Environmental > Aquatic > Marine > Unclassified | place: USA: California...
GAAACTAGAGGAAGAACACACATACCTCGACAAAAAGGTAAAACAACTTACCAAAGACAGGCTAAAGGACAGGAGTACCGAGAGCAAGGATATCCTATCTAGGTTGAAGAGGACCAAGTTAGCGGTCAAAGATGCAATAGCAAAAGCAAAAGCCACGTTGACAAACTAGTCAAACAATAATATAATAAGGTATGGACAGAGATTACAAAACAGGCAAGAGTGATAGTGTAGGTGTATTTTCAGGTCTGGAAGTAGAGCACACTCCAGCATTTGGTAAACAGACATTGTTCTTGGCAAGGAACGATCTTTACTATGATCAGATAGAAGGACTTGCAAAGAAAGTAAATGCAGAAGCAATATACTTTGGTGCAAACAGGTCATTCATGCACAATCATGGAACACAAATCAATCAGATGAGTAGGTTGTTAAGGAAAGGTTACTATGTGACCATAGACTATCCACACTCAATACATGATGAAGTGAAAGAAAGATTTGAAAGCATATGGACTCATGAAAAGTTTATACCTTTCTGTTCAATCATATTTCCCAAATCAGAAGACGATGATAATTTATGTATCAAAGTAGATGATGTGGATTTCAACAGCACTAATCCGGGTGTATGGACGATGACTATGGATCACTTTAAGCAGTCAGCAGGATTCACATCTTGGGATCAGTACAAACAGGATGAACCAATAGAGGAGAGTGATGTCAAAGAAACAGTCTAGTTACAGAGAAGGTGTTGCAAGTTACAATGCCTGGTTAAAACAGAACAAGAAGTTCGAAGCACAAGGATTGCACGGCACAGACTACTACGTGAAACGTGTTGAACAACTAGAAGCAAAAGTAAAAAGATTAGAAAAAAAATTAAAAGCAACCAAAATAACACAAGACATGGAATGGGAGGAATAAAATGAGTACAGAAGAGATGAGAGATCAAGCATTAAAAGAGCAGGCTAACAAGGGTCACAAGATGATATGGGTAACTTTCCGAAAGGAAGGCATCCACAAGTATCCGGCGGCACTGGATGATCCAAAACTAGCAACAGGCGATGAGTATGATGTAAGTTTTTTAGGACATCCTCACAGACATATATTCCACTTTAAGGTGGCTATAGAAGTATTCCATGACGACAGAGACATAGAATTCATACAGTTTAAAAGATGGATGGAGAATATGTATGCGGACGGCACAATGAAACTTGATTATAAAAGTTGCGAGATGATATCAGACGAGTTGTACACGGCAATAACAAAAAGATATCCAGGAAGAAAAATTGAAATAGACGTTAGTGAAGATGGCGAGAACGGATCACACGCGGTATATGAAATACCCGTAGCAGGAGGCATCTAATGAAAGAGATTAATATACTGCAAAAGAGAGCAACAACCAGAATGGGGCATCTTCCCATAGGTGGTGGTGCCTTGAATGCTGGATATGACACAGTCGATGCCGTGGCAAACATCTGCACGACAGCAGGTAACCTTGGCATGAAATATGGCAAGGACTTTATCTGGGCATACTCAGGATACAGTGATGATGAGGATATGAATGAAAACATAACATTAATGGTTAAAGAGGACAAGTACGAATCATTCCTACATCTTGCCTTGCAAAACAACCATAGAATAAAACACACTAATAGCGGAACAGTAAAACTTACAAAGGAGAGAACATAAGATGAAGGTGCCATACACAAACTTTAAAACAAGAACAGGCGACACGGACGAAGTTGGCGGTTGCACATTCATAGGCGGAGAATGGAAAGACGTCGACACTGTAGAAATTTTTGACAACAAGAAAGTGGTAGTGTTTGCACTGCCAGGAGCATTCACACCAACCTGCAGTTCACAACAGGTGCCAGGATATGAGGCAAAGTATGATGAATTGAAAGCACTAGGTGTAGACGAAATTTACTGCCTTTCTGTAAACGACGCATTCGTAATGAACGCTTGGTTCAAGGACACTAATGTAAAGAAAGTTAAAGCAATAGGAGACGGTGAAGGCGTGTTCACACAAGGAATGGGTATGCTGGTCAACAAACCAGGACAAGGATTTGGAATGAGATCGTGGAGATATTCAATGCTTGTGGATAACGGTGAAGTGGTAAAAGTATTTGAAGAACCTGGCAAGAACAATGCCAGTGACGACAACGATCCATTTGAAGTGTCTGACGTTGACACAATGGTCAATTATCTCAAGGAGAATAAGGCCTAGCATGTACAAACCGCTACCAGATGGATTAACAATCAAAGAATCTGATGTGCAAGGCCTAGGACTATTTGCGACACAGAAATTTGATGCCGACGTGGTGCTTGGTATTGTTCACGTACTGAATAAGAACTTCCCACATGGTAGTATTAGGACGGCCTTGGGTGCTTTCTATAATCATTCGGACAATCCTAACTGTAAAAACACTGCAGGCTTTTGGCACCAATTACCGGTCAAATACCTAATTACAACTAAACCAATAAAGGAAGGAGATGAACTAACAGCGGCATACACTTTGTACAAAGATTTTAATGACAAATGGGAATAAACCTGTTATACTGACACTATGGAAATATTTTACATGGGCCTAGAGCCATACGAAGGTAGATACACACTACAATTACAAGACTGGACTGAGAGAGCATACAAGAAAAGAAGAATTAATTACACTGTAGTTCCAGGGACAACCATCGACGACACCAAAGCGATAAGTGTTGGACAGGTGCTTGATGCACACGGCAGAAGTTATTTTGGCATGAGCCAAATGATGAACCTAGTACAGATGATGCGTAATGGCAAAGTCACAAGCAATGACATCGTGTTCTTTGAAGACATGTTCCAACCAGGCATGGAATCACTGCCTTACATATTGAATCAAGTAGAAGCGAAACACAGACCAACAATATATCTGAGATGCTTGGCACAGGCAATTGATCCGGATGACTTCGTACACGTATGGGGTATGAGCAAATGGATGAGCATGTATGAACAGATGTGTAATGAGATTCCTAACGTAAAAATACTAGCGACCAATGAAGAGATGGTTGCACATATGAGGATAGCAAACTGGTCTGCACCCATATACAACATATCGGGTTTGAGTTTTGGCAAAAAGGAAGTGCAAGGAAGAGTACCAGACAGGAAACCTTTCCTTGAAAGGAAGAAGAGAGTTATATTTGGAGCGAGATGGGATCAAGAGAAACAGCCACAGTTCTACATGACGCTGGCAATGAAATACAAAGAGAAACACCCAGACGTTGAATTCGCGATATGTCAAGGTGGTCCTTTGAGATCAAACAACGAATTCTTTGTAGACGAAGCCAAGTATCTTGCAAGGCAAGGCACATTGACCATACATGAGAACTTGAAAAAGAACGAGTACTACGAACTACTCGCAGATTCGAGGGTGATGTTCAACTGTGCTTTACAGGACTGGGTGTCAAACACAGTCAGTGAAGCAGACGCAATGGGTTGCAACACACTGTTTCCGGCGTACAGATCATTTCCGGAGACTTTCGCAAATGACCACACGAGGATGTATGTTCCATGGTCAATGGAAGATGCGATGAACAAACTAGACGTATTATTAAGCAAACCATCCCCTAGTATAGGTAAGATTTCTGATTGGACCGACGGTACCATAGACAGGATGATAGACATTATGACAGGCAAGGGTGAACAATGGAGAAGAGATGGACAACACTACAGAAACGCAGTATCAGAATCCAAGTATTAAGGGAGTCAACAAGGCTGTACTTGTCACAGGCGGAGCAGGCTATGTGGGCTCGCACACCTGCAAACTGTTGGCCAAGAACGGATACACCCCTATAACTGTTGATCGCCATTACAGAGAAAACTTGAAAACATATGGTCCAACGCACAACTTCAAACTACCACAGGAAGTGGACAGACTTGATGAAATAATCAAGAGATACAACATAACCAGTTGCATACATTTCGCAGGTAGCACAAGTGTGCCTGAGAGTGTTGCAAATCCTTCACTATATTACAAGAATAATTTCATAGTGACAGTATCATTACTAGACAAGTTGATCGAATGCGGTGTCAAGACGTTTGTGTACAGTTCTAGTGCGGCCACGTATGGTGATCCAGGGTTCAGGAAGTGTAGAGAATCAGATGTCGCCAACCCTATCAGTGCGTATGGTGGTAGCAAACTGATGATGGAGATGCTGTGTAGAGATTATTTGACGGCATATGGACTATCAAGTGTTGGATTGAGATACTTCAATGCCGCTGGTGCAGATCCAGATGGAGAAGTTGGAGAATTACGTGAGAAGGAAACACACATAGTACCATTGGCCATCGATGCCGCAAGGCAGGGCAAGACATTCAAGATATTTGGTGACAAATATGACACACCAGACGGAACATGTGTGAGAGATTATGTACACGTGATGGATCTTGCAGACGCACACATCAAGGCGTTGAACTATGCTTCGGAAAATAAAGTTTCAGAAGTGTTTAATCTTGGCTCAGGTGCACCGGCATCTAACCGAGAACTTCTAAATACAGTACAAAAACACGCAGGCGAGATGAAAATAGAAATGCATGACAACAGACCAGGTGATCCTGCATACCTAGTGGCAGATATAGATAAGGTAAAGAAAGAGTTAGGGTGGGAACCCACACAGAGTTCCATTGACAATGTGGTGGCAACTGCTGTACAATGGTATAACAAGACACACAAGAAGGAAATACAATAATGAGCGAAGATATTTTAAAAGATAGTTGGATGCCTGAAACACCAATTAGTAAAAAGATAAAAGAGAGAATCAAAAAGGCAGGCAAAAGATTCCATTCGAATGACAACATTTCCGAATATATAGAAGATGGTGAGATGGATCTATTACAGGAAGAAGTGCAGGAAAAACTACAAGGGGTGTTAGACAGCCTTGTAATAGACACGGAAAACGATCACAACACAAACGAGACTGCGAAACGTGTGGCGAAAATGTACATCAGAGAAACATTCGGTGGTAGATTTAAGCCAGCACCAAGAGTTACAAGTTTTCCCAACATGGGTTACAAGAGCATGTACACAAGTGGTCCAATATCAATAAGATCAACGTGTGCCCATCACTTCCAGAACATTGTGGGAAGAGCATGGGTAGGTATAATCCCCAACGGTGAAGTGATTGGATTGAGTAAGTTCAACAGGATCGTACATCACATTGTAGAGAGACCACAAATACAGGAAGAAATGACAACACAGATTGCAGACGAATTGAAAAAATATGCCAAGACCGAGAATCTTGCAGTAGTTGTCAAAGCAGAACATCACTGCATGACACACAGAGGTGTAAGAGAACACGAATCAGATATGACCACAGCAATAATGTTGGGTGCGTTCAAAGATGACCCGGCAACCAGAGACGAGTTCTATAAAATCTGTATGAGCATGAAGGGTCATGGCTAAAAAAACAAAAAAACAATTAAAGATCGAGCAGGCAAACATGCAATCTGACAACATAGAAATGGGTTATTCAGATGGAATACAGAATACAGGTGATTTTAAATACTCCTATGCTGATCTTGACGACGACTTAGGCATGACTACTAATACCGTTGATCCAGACTTCTCATACAGTTTTGGAGATATAGGACAATTGGACATGTTTGACGAAATGGACATGAGGGACAAGTATCCAGCACTGAATCAAGCATGGGAACACTATCAAAGTATATTAGAAGTTTGTAAAACAAAAGAGAAGGAAGAAAATGAGGATTAACACAGAACCAAAACTTAATTTCGAGGACGTACTACTGCAACCAAAACGTTCTACACTGTCTAGCAGGAGAGATGTGGACATGACTCGTAAGTTCACGTTCCGTAATTCAAGCAAGGTGATGGACTTCCTTCCAATATTCGCAAGTAACATGGATGGCGTTGGAACATTCTCCATGGCAAAGGAAATGCAGAAACACAAGATGATGACTGTCATTACAAAAACCACCACTCCGGAACAATGGCAAGCGGCCGCAGGCTCAGGATTGAGAATGCAGTCAGTGTCTGTGTGTACGGGAACCAATGTGATGTGGGACAAAGAAGCACAGGATTGGGCAAACATGAAAAAAGTCTTAGAGATGTTCCCAGATGTTAAAATGATCACAGTAGATGTCGCAAATGCATACCATCAAAACATGGTGGACTTCATAAAGAAAGTCAGGGACGAATATCCAAACAAAGTCATAGTGGCAGGTAACGTGGTTACACCAGAAATGACCGAAGAATTAATTATAAATGGTGCTGACATTGTAAAAATAGGAATAGGTCCTGGCAGTGTTTGTACAACAAGAACAATGACCGGCGTTGGTGTACCACAATTCAGTGCTATAGTTGACTGCTCAGATGCCGCCAACGGTGTTGGTGGACACATAATGGCAGACGGTGGCTGTGTACATCCAGGAGACATAGCAAAAGCATTCGGTGGCGGAGCACACATGGTCATGATAGGTGGCATGTTGGCAGGACACGACGAATCAGAACAGCCGGTAGTGGACGGCAGGGTAGAATTTTACGGCATGAGCTCAGACAGAGCAAGGGAGGTGCACGGCAAACGCAAGGACGGGTACAGAGGCAACGAGGGTAGATTGATATCTTTGCCTCACAGAGGACCTGTTGAACCAACTTTGGAAGACATACTGGGTGGAGTGAGGAGTGCTTGTACATATATTGGTGCAAGGAGATTGAAAGACATGGCCAAGTGTGCGAGTTTCGTAACAACCAACAACGTAATCAACAGGGTCTATGAACAATACACCAAATAACATAGAACCAATTAAAGAAAAACTTGACGACAAGATCAAGAAGTTGAATTCTTCTAGAGTTATTAAAAAAGTCACACCCAAGGGAGATCTATCTTGGTACGTCAAATGGGTTTCTGTGTTTTTTATATTGGTAGCAACAGCGGCCAGGAGTGTTGGCACCATACCGCACATTGACATGTGGTTCGGACTAATCGGCACAGTGGGTTGGGCATGGGTTGGATACCTGTGGCACGATAGAGCACTGTTGTTCCTTAACGCAATACTTGTGACACTGTTGATAATGGGATTAATGAATTATTATTTTGGAATATGAGCGAAGAAGTTAAAAAGAATTATTTCACCACAGGACAGATGCGTAACGCACTGATCCAGATCGAGGACAAGATGGTGCATTCCGGGTGGATGCCTAACATCATACTTGGCATCAACAGGGGTGGTTGTATACCTGGTGTGTATCTTTCCCACAGATTGAAAACAGCACACGAGGTACTGGACATCAGATTGAGAGATCACACTGTCAAACCTGACCTACGTACATTAGAAAAAGCATTCGCATTCCAGAAAAAGATACTGATCATAGATGACATTAACGATTCCGGAGCAACGTTCCAATACATCCTTGACAACTTTGGCAAACGTGAGGACCGTATAAGGTTCGCCGCACTCATCAACAACAAGCCAAGCAAGGTGAAGGTGGACTATCATGGGTACGAGATCAATAAGGAAGAAGTTCCTGCTTGGATTGTTTTTCCATGGGAGGATTGGGACAAATAAGTAATGCATAATGTCTATAAACAAAAAAACTTTTTGTGTAGCACCATGGTTTGGACTCTATCTCGATTCTGATAAAACAATATCGCCGTGTTGCGAGTATAAGGAAAGTCACCACCATTACAATCAAATCGAAGAATATTTTCATTCTGATTCACTAAACAGATTACGAGAAGATTTGCTCAATGGTGTAAAAAATACTAATTGTGATTCGTGTTGGAGGGCCGAAGAACAAGGTGTAGATTCACTGCGTATGATATCAAATCGTACGATAGGAATGAATAACGACACTAGACTGATGGATCAAATCGAAGATCCAAAATTATCAAATGTAAAAAGTTTTGAACTTACTCTTGGGAATTTGTGTAATTTGAAATGCGTAATGTGTCACCCAGGGTTGAGTAGCCAACTGCTGGCAGAAGTAGAATTAAACCCTTCTCTCAAACCAAGATATGCCTCAAGATACAACCCAACACACGCACAAAAAGACTTTGACTGGCCTAAAACACAAGACTTCGTAGATTGGTGTGATCGTTATCTCCCACAGGCTATACACATAAAATTCACAGGCGGAGAACCATTCATTATTCCCTGGCTCCATGATGCGATAAAAAAGATTCCTGCCCAGCAGAAGAAAAAATGTATTTTACACTTTACCACAAATCTCACATTGATGAACCAAAACATCCTAGACTATTTCAAAGAATTCAAAGAGGTGTGGCTGAGTGTGTCTGTGGAGGGTCACGGCCAGACACATGAGTATCTGAGATTTGGTCATTCATGGGAAACATTGGAAAAAAATATCGAACACATCATTGGCAGTGAATCTGGTAATCTTAGGTTAAGTATCAATCACGTTATACAAGCACCGAGTTACCATTCCATAATGGACATGGTTGCTTTTTTTGACAAACTACAGATACAGATACACCCAATAATCTTAACCAGACCAGAATGGTACAGTTTATCCGCATTGACTACCAAATCCAAAACGCAGTTTATTGAAGCAACAAAAAACTACAATGGACACAACAGAGAGTTCGTTGAAGTTGTCAAAAATGCATCAAAATCTCAAATGAAACAAGACATAGGACTTACCAAAAAATTATTATCGGATCTATCTGCCCTAGACACTGTAAGAAAAAACAATTACAAGAAAATAATACCAGATCATCATATAAGCATTGAATAAACTAAAGGTTGTATTGACCTTATCCATTTAAACTGCTACAATTACGGACATTTAAATTAACCTATAGGAGATTAAATGTTTAAAAACGTAGACAAATCAATGCTGATGAAATTAGTGTTACTACACGTTGTGGTGATCACTGTTTCAAATGCGTTAGTGGCGATACCGGTAGAGATACTTGGAATCAAATTAACGTGGGCGGCATTCACTTTCCCATTAGTAGTAATAGCAACTGACTTGACTGTTAGACTATTGGGCAAACAAATAGCAAGAGCCACGATCGCGGCGGCTTATCCATTAGCAATAATTGGATCCATCGCAGTTGTCTTGGCAGAAGGGGCACCGCAATCGGTTGCCATGAGAATTGGTTTCGCAAGTGCCACAGCATACGCAGTGGGTACTTTGCTTGACGTTTATGTATTCCAGTACATCAGGGATTCAAAAACGTACGGCAAGAACTGGTGGTTAGCACCAGCGGTATCAACAATCGCGGCCAACATCATCGACACGTACACATTCTTCGCAGTTGCATTCAACAACAGTGCAGACGAGTACATGGCGGCTAATTGGATGGAGATCGCAGGATCACAAGTCGTGATCAAGATTGCAGTGGGACTACTTGTATTCTTACCAGCATACGGATTATTGCTGAACAGACTACAGAAGACTTACAAACTTAAATAATCAGTTGGGGGAGTTTTGCTCCCCCCATTGACAACTCATCTAAATATCCTATATAATATTGAAATAGGAAGGTACAAAATTTATGACGATAAAAGCAGGAAAAATCTGGGGCGAGACAGAACTTATATTAGCAAACAACTCTTTAGAGTTCCACAGGATAGACTACAAGAAAGGTGGTGTGTGTTCGAAGCATCTGCACGAATGGAAGTGGAATGGTTTCTATGTAATGAGTGGGCAAATGAAAATACGAGTCTGGCAGAAGGATTATGATCTGGTCGATGAGACAATACTGAATCCGGGAGACTTCACTGCCGTCAAACCGGGATTGTATCACTCGTTCGAGGGAATGGATGACGGTGTGGCGTTTGAACTGTACTGGGCGAATTTCTCAGTGCATGACATCAAAAGAGAATCCGTTGGACATCTCAAAGACACCGACGGCAAAGTTGTAAGATTAGACAAAAATAAGAAGAAATAGCATGATCCCCATCAAAGGATACGCTACTTTTGATACACTCAAGCATTGTATAATCGGTGTTGGATTTCAAACAGATTGGTTTAGAGACCTCCCAATATATAAAAATAAAAAAGTAATGGATCCTCTTAAACGCATAGCGGAAGAGACCGAAGAGGATTACCTTGCTTTAGCAAAGATACTGAAAGATGCCGGGGTAACCACCTACCGTGCAAAAGTTGATATGCAAAAAGCAAAATCATTGAAGAACATCTACGAGCCCATGGCATGTCCGCGGGATCATTTTGCAACTGTAGGTGAAACTTTTTATGCCACGTCGAACGGAACTGCACAGTTTATCACACACATAATGAAAGATATCAACAAGGACAATTTATATTTTCCAAAAGATATCGTGGACGACGCCAGCACAACTCCCGTGTCGACTGCACAAATTGTGCGAGTAGGTAAAGATATTTGGTGGGACTTGGTTGAAGGTACGCCAGAAAATCTATTCAGACCGATCATCGAGAAATGGCAAAATGAAGGGTTCAGAGTACACATCACAGGCAGAGGTTATCACAGTGATGGTTGCTTCTGTGTGGTCAAACCTGGATGCATAGTGTCTCTTTATGACATACAAGATTATAAAAAACAATTTCCAGGTTGGGACGTTTTATATGTGCCGGACCAGAGTTGGAGTAAAGTGAGTGACTTCCTAAAAGTGAAAGAAAAAGTTGGCGGACGTTGGTGGTTAAAAGGAGAAGAACACAACGACCAGTTGATAAATTTTGTGAACACTTGGTTGGATGATTGGGTGGGATATGTCGAAGAGACAGTGTTTGATGTAAACATGTTAAGCCTTGACCAAAACACCATAATATGTAATAATTATAACAAAGAAGTGTTTGAACATTTCAAGAAGCACAAAGTTGAACCTGTTATTTTCAACTTTAGGCACAGATACTTTTGGGATGGTGGAATACACTGTATAACACAAGACCTTTACAGGGAAGGCACACAGGAGGACTATTTCGTATAATGGCTGACATATATCACATATTTGCTGATCACAACGCAGATGTAACCGCAATCGAATTCACAACCAAGATGAGGAAATTCTTAGATCAAATGGTCGAGATGAAACGTATGAATTCGTACAGACTGACACGAGCCAAGTTAGGTTTCAGGTCAATGAATCTACCAGAATTCCATATAATGATGGAATTTGATAACATGCAACAACTAGATGATGCAATGACATCAGTAATCAGGAATGAGAAGAACATAGAAGAATCTCATGTAGGTTTCAACCAATTAGTTGATGTTGAAACAATTCAGCATTTCTTGTACAGAGATTATCCAGATGAGTTGTAGCGGCAACGTATCGCCGGATGGTAAATGGAAGATTATCATAGAAGACAATCAAGTAAAATGGGTTGAGTTGACTGAAAACAAAGACCAGTATAAAATACAAGAACTAGTTGAAGCAACAAAAAGGATATTACCAGAAATATGGTAGACGAGAAAAAATATTACTATTCAGAAATATTCCATAGCATTCAGGGTGAAGGACACTACACGGGTGTTCCAACTGCTTGGATCAGATTCTTCTTGTGCAACTTGCAGTGTAGCGGATTCGGACAGGTGGATCCAACAGATCCAAACACTTATGAATTGCCATTTGAGGACTTTGACGTTGACAGTGTGAAGAGGGTTGAGGATTTGCCCGTATGGGAAAAAGGCTGTGACTCCAGTTACACTTGGGCAAAGAAGTTCAAGAAGTTGATGGGACACGAGACTCCAACTGTTATGGCTGACAAGATTGTAGACATACTTAAGACTGACACAAATGCAAACGGATTGTTCTTGCATCCAAACTCAAGGCAACATCAACACTTATGTTTCACGGGTGGCGAGCCACTAATGATAACAGGACAGGCCGCAAGTATGGGCATATACAAGTCATTAGAAAAGAGAGCAAACTTGCCAAGTTCTATGACCTACGAAACAAATGGTACACAGAAACTTACTGAGCCATTCAAACAATGGATAAAGGATATACCAGAAGAGATATTCTTCAGTGTTAGTCCTAAACTATTCACAGTATCAGGAGAGAAGACCGAGAAAGCAATTAAACCTGAGAACGTCAAAGAGTATGCAGAATGTTCAAACAGAGGACAACTAAAATTTGTTGTTGGATCAGAAAGACGGCAATGGGAGGAACTTGAAAACACAGTGAGAAAATTTAGAGAGGTAGGCATAGAGTGGCCTGTGTGGATAATGCCAACAGGTGCAAGAGAAGAGGAGCAGACTGCAACCGCAGGCCAAGTGGCAGAAGAGGCATTCAAAAGAGGATACAATGTATCTGCGAGAGTACACGTCTATCTATTTGGCAATGCAATAGGTACATAGGAGTACTATCCCATATGAAAAAATTACTTAAGGTAACTTATCAAGGTGGTTGTCACGGACATTTTCTCGTATACTTTTTAGATAGATTCAGTTCACTTACACCTCCTATCAGGGAACTACCATTTACGGATAACGGAACCAGTCACGTCGATATACAATATTCAGACATGATAGAACAGACACAGGTACCATTGGACAAATTTGAAGACAACATAGAGCCTGTAATATTCATCACTATTGATCCAGAGGACATCATTTTCTTAGAGCGTTGGGTCAACATACGAGCCGATGATCTCAAGATAGATGTAAACAAAAACTTCCTGACTGATCGACAAATTGAAATACTACAGTGGCGTGAACTGTTGAAAAATATGTACAACATCACAGGCAATATTGTTCCCCGTTGTGTAAAAAGAGACTTGTACAAAATGGGATATCTTAATCCCATGACCAGTGGCTTCTTAAAACTAGACAAGCAATCCAAAAAAATTTTACCATCTAATTCATTATGCGTTCCTGTATCGGACTTTTGGGATAAAAAAAGATTCCAAGACATGATATGGCGTATTGATGCTAAGACAAACTTGCAGATAAAAAACGTAGACTGGTCTGTATATGACGAGTTTTACAAAAGAATACAATTCATTGACACGAGACACAGGGTACATCAAGTCATAGAATGCATAAACAATGGTAAAGGAATGGACCTTAGCGATCTAGATGTGGTAGAAGAAGGATACATAAGTGCGTATTTAGAAAAGCATAACGACTTTGTGAACGTGCCTTTTTGTAATAATTTTTTTACAAACACCAAAGAAATCTCAGAATGGCTTGAAACCTATCCTCAACACTACAAAGCAATGAATCCAAATTTACCAACATTTAACGGAATTGCAAATCCTTATCACTTGGCAAAATTGAAAAAATAGTGTATAATTAGATATATGAAAGTTAAAAAAACAGCAAAGACAACTATCAAGAAGAAGAACGTAAAAGGCAAAGGCAAGAAGAAGAGCGAGGAGCCAATTGTGAAAGTTCTAAATCTTAATGTAAACCCTGAGAATCCTAGAAACGGTTTCTTTGAGCTAGATTGGAATGATGAGTTTGTGAATATGTTGAAACAGTCTGGATACGAGGGTTCTTCTGAAGAAGAGATTGTAGACAGATGGTTCCAGACACTTTGCAAAACCATTGGCAATGAACAAGGCATAGACGTCACTGGATCTGGATACGTACAAATTAATAGAAGAGACGACGGCAAAACGGAGGTATCGTAATGGGTTATTTTTTACTTGGTATCCTAATAGGCTGGTTGGTCCCAAGACCTAAATTTATTGGCAGGGCCGAGATAGCAATATGGACGCCTATCAAAAAAAGACTTCCCAAGTTCACACAGAACTGGTGGGGTTAATTTGACACACATACTAGTAGACACAGCGAACACGTTCTTCCGTGCTAGACACGTGATCAGGGGAGACACTTCTGAGAAGGTGGGCATGGCAATACACATCATGATGAATTCAATCAAGAAGGCATGGCAAGACTTTGGAGGCACACATGTAGTTTTCTGTCTTGAAGGAAGATCGTTTAGAAAAGACATGTATGCACCATATAAAAGGAATCGTAAAGAAATGGCAGATGCCATGACTGAAAAAGAAAAAGAAGAAAACGAAGTGTTCTGGGAAGTATATGATGACTTTGTTGACTTTGTCAAAACGAAAACAAATGCCACAGTTCTAAGAAACGGCAGAACAGAAGCAGATGATCTTATAGCAAGATGGATAGATAAACATCCTGACCAGGAACATGTTATCATAAGCACAGACAAAGATTTGAATCAGTTGATCACACCACGTGTGAAACAGTACAATGGTGTAAACGAGACCACTCTTACACACGAGGGTTGGTTTGACGCTAAATCAGGCAAGCCTGTAATAGACAAAAAATTAAAAGCACCTAAGCCTGCACCGGACACAGAGTGGATCGTGTTTGAAAAGGCCATGAGGGGTGACCCCAGTGACAACATCTTTAGTGCATACCCAGGTGTGCGTACAAAAGGCACAAAGAACAAGATAGGATTGCAAGAGGCATTCGCTGATCGCAATGAAAAAGGCTACACTTGGAACAATCTTATGTTAAGCAAATGGGTAGACCATGACGGGAACGAACACAGAGTGATGGAAGACTATGAAAGGAATAGAGCATTAGTGGATCTACACGCACAGCCAGAAGCGATCGTGGAAGAACTTGATCAAACGATTGCACAGGCCAAGGCAGAAAGCAAAAGCATTGACCAAGTTGGAATCAGATTCATGAGGTTCTGCGGCAAGTACGATTTAAATAGGATTAGTGAGCAGGCACAACTGTATGTTGAGCCTTTTAATGCGAGGTTAGTATCATGACAGTGAGAGCAAAGACCCTAGTCAAGGACAAATTTTGGATTGTCGAGCAAAACGGCCAAAAGTTAGGTACCCTTCAGAAACAAGAAGACAACGGTTGGATATTCCTCAGCAAACAGAAGGATAAGGAGGTGTTCCACACACAGGAGAGCCTGTTCACAAAGTTTGGATTTGGAATGTTTGATGAATCAAATAAGAAAAAACCAGAAGAAGAGGTACAAATGGACAACTTTGATGTTCATGGTTACCCTTGTAGCCAACATCCTTACAATCCAATGTTCGATGTTCAGAAACAATTACCCGTTTACACAAAGACACCAAAATCAAAAAGCCAGTTCTGTGCAGGTTACTACATAATCTGTTTTGAAAAAGGATGGCGTAAAGCATACTGTCCCAAGATGATTACACTTTCGAGATACGACTACAAAGGTCCAATCAAGACCAAACTAGAAATGCAACAGGTACTAAATGACGCAGTCAAACAATTCCAAGATTCAAACTAGACCCATAGAAGATCTCATAGGCAGGATCAGAACCCTACGTCAAAAGGGCGAGAGACAGATTGTTATCCCGGCCAAGGAAGCAGATCAACTTGCAGACAGCCTCACGCAAGTGATGACACGTATGGTCACCATACAAGAAGAAATTATCGAAGCACTAAAGACTGCCAGAGAAGCACAGACCATAGACATAGAAATGGACGGCGGCGGATTCGATAATAAAAAATAACGTCAATAGGTTGCAACGGTAATATAAACAAACCTGTCCAATATTCATACACGAAGCGTTTTTTGGTAAATATACATAGTAAAGAGTAAATCTATGAGTAGACCAAAACCCACAGTGCTGTTGCAACACAGCAATAAAGCCACCTTCAAAATGGACGAAGTCCTAGCCGCGGAAGGAATTTGGGCGGTGTTTTATGATGGTAAACCAATCAACTTGAAGAGTTCAAGTCTTGTGGCAAACTACCCAGGTCCAAAATACAAGAAGGTGTCATTCTCTAATCCAGGACACGCAGAGAACTTGGCTAAGAAGTTGAACGTTCAACACAACACTGACAAGTTTGGTGTTTACCTATTAAAAACAGGCGACAAATTCACTAGATAATTAATTGTATGGATCGCAAGACTGCATACACCCGAACCTTCCTGGAACTGCTAGAGCAACCAACACACGACGAAAGTATAAAAACCAACTACTACACTTGGTGGCAGAATGTAAGGGAAAGTTATCAGGCAAGATCCTTGCGTCTGACCAAACCTGGACTTGAGATGCTTGAAAAATTAGACATCAAAACCTATGACATTAAATTTCCTGCCAAAGTCATATTCACACCACAGACATACCTATGGTTAGACGAGTTTGTTGACTGTCCTTACTACGTGGACAAAAAGAAGATCATTGTGTCCATGGAGAAAATGGCTCTACAATTGATGCTTTTTGCCGGAGATATCACAAAATACGGACTTGCACGGGCAATGAGCAAGATGGACGAACAAAAAAGTCAATAAAACAGCGACTTTTAAGCCACATTTACCAGGTTGACGCATAACACATTTCTGCTATAATGGTATTATAAACATTTTAAACAGGAGTGTACAAAATGCCAAGAGCAAACAAAAACAAAGAAGCCGCAATAGGCTCACAAAACAGAACAGTTTCACCCAACGAGGCGAAATCAGCACTAACACATTGTATCAAATTACAGAGACCCATAATGATGTGGGGTGCACCAGGTATTGGTAAGTCAGACATCGTAAAACAGATCGCAGATTCAGAAGGCAGAGAAGTGATCGACATCAGACTTCCACTATGGGAACCTACAGACATCAAGGGTATTCCTTATTACAATTCAAAAGAAAACAACATGGTTTGGGCAAGTCCGGCAGAACTGCCAACTGATCCCAAGAGTAATGCTATTGTGTTCTTAGACGAGTTAAACTCGGCGGCACCGGCTGTGCAGGCGGCGGCTTATCAACTTATACTAAACAGAAGAGTAGGACAGTATCACCTACCAGCAGGCGTTTCAATTGTAGCGGCAGGTAACAGAGACTCAGACAAGGGTGTCACTTACAGAATGCCGGCTCCATTGGCAAACAGATTTGTTCACGTAGAGTTAAGAGTGGACTTTGAAGACTGGATGGAATGGGCGACTAACCAACACGTACACGCAGATGTCGTAGGTTATTGCACGTTCGCCAAACAAGATTTATACGATTTTGATCCTAGAGGCAGTTCTAGATCATTTGCAACTCCTAGATCATGGAGTTTCGTATCCCAACTTCTATCAGATGACCTGCCAGAAAGTACGCTCACTGACCTCGTAGCAGGTTGCGTAGGAGAAGGCCTGGCCGTTAAGTTTATGAATCATCGTAAGATTAGCGGTCAGTTACCTAACCCATCTGATATATTGAGCGGTAAGGTCCGAGACCTTAAAACAAAAGAGATATCAGCGATGTACTCTCTTACAGTTTCTTTGTGCTATGAACTACAACAGGCACACGAGAAGAAAGACAAAACTTGGAATGAACAAGCGGACAGGTTCTTCAACTACATGATGGACAACTTTGAGACAGAGTTGGTTGTTATGGGTGCGAAGATTGCCTTAACCAATTACAAACTTCCGTTCGATCCTAGCAAGTTGAAATCATTTGATAGGTTCCATAAGAAGTTTGGCAAGTACGTCATAACTGCTATGGAGTCTAAATAGTGTCAGATCAAAGAATCATAGATAAACTGGTTACCGCAAGGATCGCCTTACTACTGAAGCATCCGTTCTTTGGTAACCTTGCAACTAGATTGAAACTTGTGAATGCAGATGACTGGTGTCCGACAGCAGGTACAGATGGTAGACACTTTTTTTACAACACTAAATTTATAGATTCACTTACACCCAAAGAGTCGGAGTTCTTGTTTGGACATGAAGTTCTGCACAATGTATTTGAACACATGCTAGTAAGAATCGGAGACAGAGATCCACAACTTTGGAACATCGCGGCGGACTATGCCGTTAACCAGATATTGAAAGATTCAAACATCGGTGAGATGCCCAAAGGCAAGAAAGGTGAGAACAAAGGCTTCCAGGACGACAAGTACAAGGACTGGGCATCAGAAAGAATATATGATGACATCTACAAGCAGGCCAAGAAGAACGGCAAGAAGATGTTAGAGAAGATGGGAGAGCTAATGGACGATCACCAAGAATGGGGCAAAGGTGAAGGTGAAGGTCAAGGTAAAGGTGGAGACAAGAAAGGCACAAAAGGTGGCAAGCCTGTCTACACAAAAGAAGAATTGAAGAAGATCAGAGACGAAGTAAAAGAAGCGATGGTGAGTGCGGCACAGTCAACAGGTGCAAGTAATTTGCCAGGTGCTTTGCAAAGGCTTGTGAAAGACCTTACAGAGCCCAAGATGGACTGGAGAGAAATATTACAACAACAGATAATGAGCACATTGAAGTCTGACTACACTTGGATGAGACCTAGTAGGAAGTCATGGCACACATCTGCCATACTGCCAGGTCAAAACAATGATGAGATGATTGATATATGCTTGGCCCTTGATGCCAGCGGTAGTATCAGCAACGAACAGTGTAAAGAGTTCTTGACAGAAGTTAAGAACATAATGGATCAATACAAGGACTTTAGAATACATCTTTGGAGTTTTGATACTGCGGTGTTCAATCCAAAGGTATTCACACCAGACAATGCAGACGAACTGTTAGATTATGAACTAGGTTCAGGTGGTGGTACAGAGTTTGAATGTAATTGGGACTACATGAAGGAAGAGGGCATAGAGCCCAAGAAATTTGTTATGTTCACAGACGGTTGGCCTTTTGAAACATGGGGCGACGAACACTACTGTGACACTATATTCTTAATCAACAATCCATACGAGAGAGACATAGAAGCACCTTTCGGAATGACGGTACAGTACAATGACTAACGATGAGAAAGTTTTATATATTTCTACAGCAATTTTTGTGCTGGTGATAATCGTTGCGACAGTGAGGTACTATCAATGATGATGTTTCCAAACACAAATCCATATTCAGGCAAGATGAACAAGATTAAATGCGTTAAAAACTGGATGATAGACACCGCTGGAGTATTATTTGATGACAACCACAATGACCTACGTAGTCTGCCCAAGACTGTTAGGTTGCAATTATTAGTAGTCTTAAGTTTCGTGTGGAGCACTGTATTCACTGTGTACTTCTTCTCCATAAGCACAATGCTTTGGGGTTGGGTAGGACTAGTCATAGGCCACCTGGGTGTTGTCTTTGCCATGTATTTCACTTTCAAACAATTTCACAATCAACCGTACAAGCGAGAGCCTGACAAAGACGAGCCTCCGATGTACGACGATGTATGGGGAGCATAATGAAAAATAAATTTATAGATCCAAAAAACAAACACACAGTAGGAACAAGTTGGTTGAACCTTGGTAATCATGTTTTGATTGCAGGATTTATTGCTTGTATATTATTTGTAGTATATGCGAGTTACTGATGAGTAAATGGTTAGTGGGTGTAATGATATTAGTGGTAATCGCCATGTTCTGGAAAGGTGTGGAAGTGCTTGGACCAAGCAACACCAATCGAGACGTGCTCTACGAAGGCCCAAAGAAAAGCGTCAAAGAGAGATGGGACGCGGCATACAAATGGATGGAGGAGAAGCGTGAAAGTCAATCCAAATAATTTTTTCAAGAGAGAATTAGACATATTACCACCACACTTCGTGAACACCGTGGTAAAGGCACATGAGTCCGAAGTGGAAACAATGCGTAAATGGATCTACGAGAACTGTCACGGTAGATACTCAATTACCAAAGATGTTGTTTACCATGGAGACACTTCTAAATCAATTACTGTGATTGGATTTGAAAATCCCGGCGACCTAACACTGTTCGCATTGAGTGGCAAGGCCCAAATAAATC